>Ga0209478_1000293_pt1 | contig 75926 bp, 56 predicted proteins | sample DewCreD2012metaG_5_FD_184109 | JGI IMG/M metagenome (GOLD analysis project Ga0209478, IMG submission 184109) | Hot spring sediment bacterial and archeal communities from British Columbia, Canada, to study Microbial Dark Matter (Phase II) - Dewar... ...
CCGCCGAGGAATTCACCACACGTTTTGTGAGCGCTACGCATCAAGGACGAATGTCAGCCTTCCGGCGGCAATTCCGCGAAGCGACCGCCCTGCTCTTCGATGACTTACATTTCCTGGCCAGCCGTAAGGCTACACAGATCGAGTTCCTGCATACCTTGGACAGTCTGGTCTCCGAAGGACGGCCCGTCGTCGTGACACTCGATTGCCATCCCCGCTTGGCGGACGAATTGATGCCGGAACTGGTGGACCGGCTCTTAGGAGGCGCAGTCTGGGGATTGTTACCGCCTGATGCTGAAACCCGATTGGCTATCTTGCGGCACAAGGCGGCTGGCGCTTCTCCACCCATCCCCGACTTGGTCCTGCGAACCCTGGCCAACTGCCTGCGGGGCAACGTGCGCGAGTTGGAAGGGGCTGTGCACAGTTTACGCCATTATGCCAAGGTAACTGGCCGGCCTGTGGACCTGATCCTAGCACGTGAAGCCCTGGGAGAATTGATCCGGCATGCGGTCCGGGTTGTTACCCTTGCCGAGGTGGATGCAGCCGTGTGCACCGTCTTGCGGCTCTCTTCGGGAACTTTACAATCCAAGTCTCGCGCCTGGGCCGTCACTCATCCTCGCATGATTGCCGTCTATCTTTGCCGCAAACACACCTCGGCGACCTACGGCGAAATTGCCCGGCACTTCGGGGCCAAAACCCATAGCACCGCCGTGGCCGCCGAAAAGAAGGTCCGCCAATGGCTAGAGCGCGATGCCTCCTTGTCTGTTGGCAGCCAGGTCTGGAATGTCCGGGACCTTATCGAACGGATCGAACGCCAACTGCACCACTGATCGAACGCCGCCTGTCACTCTGAACCCCCTACCGGTACCGCTACTTCCTGATCCGGCTCCGACTTGGCCAGCGGAATCCATTGCGTAAGGACTCCCGCTTGGGACCAATAGCCGCGAGTTGCTGCGCCATTCAGGTGGGTCCAGCTTTGTCAGCGAACGGTGGTACCGTAAGTCCGCTGGAGGTTTTCCAGGGTGAAGGTGGAAGCTGTCGGACCGCTGGCAATGAGACGGACGTTCAGGAGAATGACCCAATCGAAGTACTGGGCCGCCGTTTGTAAGTCGTGATGCACTACCAACAGGGTATGTCCTTGATCGCGCAACTGACGGAGTAGTGTCACAATGGTCTGTTCGGTGACAGCATCCACGCCTTGGAACGGTTCGTCGAGGAGGATGAGCGGGGCGTTTTGCACAAGGGCACGAGCTAGAAAAATCCGTTGTTGTTGGCCGCCGGAGAGCTGCCCGATCTGCCGATAAGCCAGGTCTTGCATCCCGACCCGTTCCAAGGCTTCCAGGGCTTGCTGACGTTCGCGCCGTCCTGGGCGGCGGAACCAGCCCAACCGGGCATAGGTACCCATCAGAACCACATCTAAGGCCGTTGTGGGAAAATCCCAATCGACACTGCTACGCTGGGGAACGTAAGCCACACAACCCCGACGGGGAGAATACGGTTCACCCAGAACACAAATTTCCCCTGTGAGCGGACGTACCAGTCCCAATATGGCTTTGATCAGGGTAGTTTTGCCGGCACCGTTAGGACCGATCACCGCCGCCAGAACGCCTCGCGGCACCGCCAAGTCGATGTCCCACAACACGGGGCGTTCGCCGTAGGCCACGGTCAGGTCGTGAATGTCGATGGCAGAATCGGCCGCACATGGGCCGGACGCATCTGGAGGCCGCGGCGCGACCGCCTTGGCTGGCTCAGAGGACGGAGGGGTGGGAGACGTTGGTGTCATGTCCCTATCACATCTCGGAACCGGCCCGATCCACCGCAAAACGCGAGCGTCAGGGGCGGAATATCTGGCCGAGCCTTCCTGACAAAACGACATCAACTAGAGCCAAGAGCACGGACCAGAACACGGACGTTGTGGCGGATCATGCCCGTGTAAGTGCCCGCTGGAGAGTCCGCCGGTCCCAGGGCATCGGAATACAGGGCATCCTGATCGCTGATGAGGCGGACAAGCGGTCCTTGCTTTCGCCGCACATCGTCTAAGACAGCCTGCAATCCTTCAGGCGGCACGGAGGTTTCCGTGAAGACGGCAGGGATGGCCCGTTCGACGATCAGGCGAGCCAGTCGCTCCCGCTGCTGGGTCCCCAGTTCGCTGGCCGTGCTGACACCTTGCAATCCGATGACCTCCCAGCCGTAGGCTCGGCCGAAGTAGCGAAAGGCATCGTGAGCTGTGATCAGGACGCGACGCTCAGGAGGGACGCGCGCCAACTCTTGCCGGATTTCGCGGTCCAGTTGCTGGAGTTGCTCTCGATACGCGGCGGCCCGTTGCGCATAGTATGCCTCGCCTTGGGGGTCCAAATCGCTCAAGACCTGCCGTACTCCCTCGACAGTCTGCGCCCAAAGCAGCACATCGAACCAAACATGGGGATCATAAACCGTCGCATCTTCCTCGGCGGGGAGGAGCTGTTCGCGCGGCAAAGGGTCCGTAACCGCATGGACCCGCCATTGCCGGCGGTTGCGCTCCAATAAGTCCGCCATTTTCCCCTCCAGATGCAAACCATTAATGAACACCGCCTGGGCGCTTTGGAGCTTGCGGATGTCGCCGATGCCGGCAATATACTTGTGTGGATCCACCCCTGGCCCCATCAGGGTTTCGACGTGGACCCGTTCCCCCCCCACTTGCTGGACCAAGTCCGCGACGATGGTTGTCGTACACACCACCCGCACCTTGGACTGCTCCTGCGCGGAATGGGGGGAAAAACGGCCAGTGCAACCGGCGGCCCCCGCCAGCCAGACAGCAAGTAACACCCGCAGCAGCCGCGGCCATCGCCTCCATCCGCAGCTCCATCCGTCGTCTGCCATCTTCGACCTCACGAACTGGACGACATAGGCGAAACTAATTCCTCAATGCATTATAAACGATCCTAGCCTGCGGACTAGAGCAATTCTAACCCAGCAGCATGCTGAGAGCGTGTTCGGATCCCCTCGAATCTTATGCCGGCCCTGCTACCTCTAAGCTCATGACCAACAGAAGATAGCGCGCAAGCTGTTCAACGGAGTGCGGAATAGCGACTGCATCCCAGCAAAAACTTAACCCCTAGAGGTACGTTATGAGCAGCGAATCGAATCTCACAGCTTACCCGGTCCCGACTCAAACAACTCCGGACAGCCAGGAAGGACTGACGGAATTCCCCTGGAAACTGGTCTGCAAGGGGATGGAAGTCGCCGAGGATTTCATCCCACGAGTACGGAAGCGGATTGGCACTTTGGAAAAGCATTTGCAATCTTTTGATCCTGAAGCTGTGCACCTATACATTCATATCGAGAAGATTCCCAAAACGGAAAAATATGAGGTGAAGATGGTATTGAGTCTTCCGGAGCATCTGTTGAAAAGCGAGAAACGGCACGCCCAGGTGGAGGTGGCTGTGGGAGAGGCGACTAAGGCTTTGGTCCGTCAGTTGGAAGCGCTGAAAGCGCGCTTGCGCGGGGAGCCGCTTTGGAAGCGCAAGGCCCGCCGAGCCAAGCTGCGGTTCGCCACTACGCCTCAAGCGGCAGATCAAGGACCGGCCACAGTGGCCGAAGCCACAGCCCGCCACTATGCCCAATATGCAGCAGAATTGCACCACTTCGTCCAGCGACAGCTCTCGTCCAGCGGCATCTCCGACCACAAGGTCGCTGATTATCTCGAAGCCGTCCAGAATCAACGTTCCGCGCCTCTCAGCCGCCGCCTTGCCCAACTCAGTGACAAGGCTAGAAGCTTCCACATTGCTTTACAGAAACTGCATGCCGATACACCCGTTCCGTCGCCTGCTCACTCAGGAGAAACTATCTCTCCGCCAAATTCTACATTGATTTCTCATTTCGATCATATTCTAGCTCATACTGACGCCTTAGTCCGTGAAGTTTTTGATCTTTATTATATCGCCGGTTTTGAGTTAGAGGATATCGCTCATATCACGGAACGACCGCAACGAGAGGTCGAGCAAGCGTGGCAAACCATTCAACATTTACTCCGCGAGGCTGTGCGCCGGGAGGCTTTGAGCCCCGTTACGAGGCGGTAACCCGGCTTCCTTCCTCCATCCCCCACGGTGCGACGAGGGGCCCGACCTGCCCTCCCCATCCTTGGCCGCTCATCTCACCCCCCAATTGGGTCAACTCATCACCAGTCATCTGGATAAGATCCAGGCGCAGGAAAAGAAGAGACAGGCGGTGGCCTCGGACACACCCCCGAAGGGCAAGCCAGGGCATAAGATGTCTGGTGTGCCGCTGGGCTGACCGGGTGACCGCCTTGTCGCCGTACAGAAACCGAGTTTCTTGCAGATACCCGGCGGTGAATGCCCTAAAGTGTTGCGGGAACAGGAGCCAAGACGATATGGACGATAGGAGTGGCCGTGCCCAGGGTGCATCCCTGACGAAACCGGAAGGTGCCGCTGAGGGAACATCTGCGCCCCGCTGGAACGTGCTGGTGATCGGGAAAGGCGGTCGCGAGCATGCGTTGGCGTGGAAATTGAAACAATCTCCACACTTGGGACGGTTGTTCTGTGCGCCGGGGAATGCCGGGACCGCCGACGAGGGAGCGATCAATGTCGCAATCGCCCCTTTGGATAAGGATCGCCTGGCTCGATTGTGCCTCAAGGAACAGATCGATTTGGTGGTCATCGGACCGGAAGAACCCCTCGCGGCGGGTTTGGCCGACCATTTGCGGTCTAAAGGAATCCGCGTATTCGGGCCGTCCGCTGCGGCAGCTCAGATCGAGGCCAGCAAGGTCTTTGCCAAGGAACTGATGCGCCATGCCTACGTGCCGACGGCGGAATTTCAAGTGTTTGATCATCCCGAGCCGGCACGGGTCTATATCGAGACACGGGACTACCCGGTGGTGGTCAAAGCGGATGGACTAGCGGCGGGCAAGGGAGTCATCGTCTGCCGGGATGCGGCGGAAGCAGTGCGCGCTGTTCGGCGCATCATGACCGAGGAGGAATTCGGAGCTGCCGCGGGACGGCGCATTGTCGTGGAAAAAAAGCTAGAAGGCGAAGAATTATCCGTGCTGGCCATTGTCAGCGGGCGGACACTGGTCATGCTGCCTGCCTGTCAGGATCACAAAGCGGCCTTTGACGGCGACCAAGGGCCGAATACCGGGGGGATGGGAGCCTACTGCCCCGCCCCACGAGCCACACCGGAATTGATGCGCGACATCGAACGGCAGATTTTCATACCGACCATCCATGCTCTCAAACGCGGACACCGCTCCTTCCAGGGTGTGCTCTACGCCGGTTTGATGCTCACCAGCCAAGGTCCGCGTGTGCTGGAGTTCAACTGCCGCTTCGGCGATCCCGAAACTCAACCCTTGATGATGCGGTTGCAGAGCGATCTGTTGCCCCTGCTCTATGCCGCGGCGGAAGGGGAGTTATCCCAGTGGCCGGAGACGATTCGCTTCGATCCGCGGCCGGCGGTTTGTGTCGTGCTGTGTTCCGGCGGTTATCCCGGAAAATATGAGACCGGCAAGGTGATTCACGGCGTGGCCGAGGCGGAAGCTCTCCCGGATGTGAAAGTCTTTCACGCCGGCACACGCCGGGATGAACAAGGGCGGCTCGTCACCGATGGAGGGCGTGTCCTGGGCGTCACGGCTTTGGGGCAGGACCTCCGCGAGGCTCGAGAACGGGCCTATGAAGCCGTTCGGAGGATCCATTTCCCTGGCATGCATTACCGTACTGACATCGGCCTGAAAGCCTTATCCGTTCCCGGCTGAGGGGCGGAATGCCTCCGACTCATCGCTTGGAAATAGCACGCGGCGGCCTTCAATCCGCCAGCGTCCGGAAGCCACCCGTCGGATCGCTTCGGGATAGGCTTCACACTCCGCTGCAAAGACACGAGCGGCTAGCGTCTCCGGCGTATCGTCGTCCCGTACCGGCACGCAGCGCTGCACAATGATCGGACCAGTGTCATAAGTTTCATCTGCAAAATGGACCGTGCAACCGCTGACTTTCACGCCTGCCGCCAGAACAGCTTCATGAACATGCCGGCCATACAAGCCCTTGCCACCAAAGGCGGGCAACAAAGCCGGATGAATGTTGAGAACACGATAGCGGTAGTCGGGAGGAATGGACAGCAGATGCAGCCAGCCCGCCAGGCACACGAGGTCCGGGGCGGCAGCTCGGATCGCCTCCCAGACGCGCTGCTGAAACTCGGCATCGATGCAACCTCGCCGCTCGACCACAGTCACCGGCAGACCGGCTTGCCGGGCACGTTCCACACCGAGCACCCCAGCACGGCTGGAAATGACATGGACGATCTCCGCAGCCAATTGGCCACGGGTGATCCGATCCACCAGATTCTGCAACGTCGTTCCCGCTCCGGAAATCAGCACCGCCAACCGGACGGATTGCGACTCTGTCATGCAGTACCCCTTATCCCGATATCACTTTCAGACCCGGCAGACCTGAAGGCTCCAGGATGCTGTTGTTTCTTCCCGGAGCGGAGCCAGAGCACCTCGACATTGGCTACTTGGATGTTTTATGCTAGTAACAACGGCCCAACAGTTGTGGTGCCGGCAACCTCAAGGAATCGAAACGCCGATGGAAGGCTTCCTCATAACCGCTACGAGCCGCCCTGACTCCGCCAAGTTGTTAGGGTATCTCAATTTTTCAGATGGGCGGTGTGACCCCAAATTCCAGCGGGCCTTCGCTGAGTGGGGAGCGGTTCTATCTGCAGAATACCCAGCCGAACCGCTCCCAGAGCGCCTCGCCATTGACTTGCTGGAGGAACTGGATCGGTTACATGCCTCCCAAGCGCCGGCCTTTCGCGACATCCGCCAGGCCCAAGGAGTCATCCAAGCGGCTCTGCGCGAATTCCCCCGCTTGTATCGTCAGCACCATGCCGACCTGCTCGCCCATCAATCGGACAGTGATCTGTTTACCCCGTTGTTTTTGGCCCGAGTCTGCGAGGCTGTGTTGCAACAAGGGGGACCGTGGGAAGAAACCCGTCGGCTCGTCCGGGGCGCCTTGCGGCAACTCAACGACTACGTCGGCTACCGCCCCGTTGCCATTCTGCACAAACGCAAGGATCGTGACTACTACCCTCATGAGAAGGTCCGTCCTGTGCCGCTGTACATTCAGGGTGTCGGAGTGGGACCAAGCAAGTATGCCCCTCTCGTGGCGCGCGCCCTAGAACTTCTCCAGCAAACCGATCCGGTGATCCTCGATGAGGCAGCCTTCCAATGGGACATGCTGGAAGAACTTGCCTTCGACCCGCGAGCACATGACCATTTCCATCCCATCAATAAGCGCCCCAATGTTCTGTTCGGGGAGTGGGACCCGCATCATCTCGACGCGCGGGGGTATTACCGCCGCTTCGTGCTCCGCCAACTCACGCTGGACACCTTGATGTCCTGGGTTGAGCAAAAGCCGTTAGGGCGGGGCATGCCCCAGCCGCAAAGTCCGGGTGATCCCGAGGAGCGGCTGTTAGAAGCCGCCGCCGTACTGGCCGGGACGATTCTCATGGGAGCGGGGATTTGTGGGGCCAGCCCGCAGTATCACGACTCCAGCGTCAGCCTCGCCCGGCTGGTACCCCGTGTGGCCCGATATCGGGACGCCTTTTACGAGCAACTATTACGGAAAGTACCAGGATCTCAAGGGGACCGACTCCGCGAGGAGGCCCAACAGCGTCGGCAACCCTTCGCCAGTGTACGCCAGTACTTGAATCAGGCCCTGGCCACTCAACGGGCAGCCCACCTCCAGGATCGGCGACTGGCCCAATGGTACGCAGCTATGGGGTACCCTCAAGCAGCACGACGCCAGGCCGCCGGCATTCAGGCCCCTGCCGTCCGCTTCAACACAGAAATCCGCATCCGGCAAACGGAAGCTGCTTTTGCCGCAGAACGCGGCCAAGTGGAACATGCCGTCCAGTGCCTAGCGGAAGTCGAAGAACTGTTGCACCGCGGTATCGAATGCGGAGCATTGATCGACCCCTGGAACATCCTGGGATTCCAGGGATTGTTCCCTATTTTCCCCGGCCGGGAAGACACCGTCCGCGATCCTCGTGCCGAGGAACTCATCGAGTTGATGGGCCGGCAATTCGATCTTTATGCTCTGGCTTTAGCTGCCGCCGCTTGCCGCGAGGGCCACCCTCCCTCCCCGCCGCCTGCTGCCTCCAGCAAGCGCAAGCCCCGCTCAGGCGGTAGTAAGCCAATGCTGTCCTTGATGACCCCGGAGGGCCTTTCGCGGCCACGGGAAGAAGCGTCATCAGATGCTAGCCGAGAAAACCCCCAAGACGTGCCCTCTGCTCATCCTCGCTTCAGTGAACAGATCCGCCGGCGAATGCAACGAACTGCCGAGTGGTGGGACCAGTTTGCTACCCACACGGTCAGCGATCTGCCGCAGGTGATGGGCCGGGAACGTGTGGCCGCCGCGGAACGAGTCGCTCGCGCTTTGGCCGATTGGGCCCAGCGGCAGGGAGCCGCCGATGACATTACCTTCTGGCGGCAACATCGTACAAGTCTAACCACTCCGGCAGCTTTCGCCCAGGTGGTGCAGGCGCTCATCCGCCGCCAGGCTTACCGAGCCGCAATGGCCCTCTTGATGACCTGGCTGGCGGAGGGAGGACGGATCCCCTTGCAAGACACCTCTGCGTCCCTGGATGAACTGGCCCACCGCTGGCTCCACTCCGTCACCACGGATAGCTCCCTCTCTGAAGAGGCGCGTGCCGCGTTGATCCGCCGCTTCCTGGAGTTGCTCGAAGCCAACGCGGATGAGGAATGGCTGCATCCCGAACGCTGGATTCAGCACTGGCAACCTCAGGTCGAGGAGCCGAGCGAGCGCCCGCGGCAGCAGTCCGAGTTCGAGACGGCGTATCTAGGTATGACCTACCGGGATTCGGCCGATGACGGCCAGGAAGGATCGGTCGCTGACGCTGACAGCCCCTCCGCACCAGACCAGGAATTCCCGCTGGAAGAGGATGCCGAAAAATTGGAACAAGGCTTGCGCTTCGTCCACACCCTGGCTCGCTTGCTACGCCAAGCGGTCAGCACCCCCGGCTGGCTCCATTATGACCCGCAAGCCCAACAGACTTTGCGCCTCTGGCATACCACCCTGATCCGCTTGCGTTCCGGCTTGCGTTATCTGCTGGAACAGGTCAGTGCCCTGCCGGTTCCTGACCCCGCCAGCGGACCGGAAGGAATGATCCATTTCGACCGGCGGCGCGCCTTGAAGGGGCATATCCTAGAATTGGCTGTCTCCGCCTGCGTCGAAAGTGAGCAGACCGCACGGACGTTGTCCGCTCTACTTCTGCCTGGCCCCGAATTGCCCCCACCCCCCGAAGACCTTCGCCTGCCGGATGCGCCCGCCTGGGAATCGGCGTTCATCCGCATACTCCAGGCCCTGGTGCAGCAGCAGCGCGACAGCGTGCGGCAATTGCTCCCCGCCTTCATTCACAGCTTCCGACACGAACCGCTCCTGTACTGCCCCCTGGCAGACGGTGGCAAATACTCTGACGTGCTGCGGACCCACACCGCCTTGCACGTGCTGGACGAATTGCTGACGCTGTTCCCGCGCTTGGGCTTGATCCGTGAAACATTCCAATTGACCAAACTGGCCCGACAGATGGAATGGAATCAACCGCCCGAAGGACGCCGGATCAGCAGTTTCGATCATCTCTTCCACACCGCGCTGTGCGGCGTGGTGGAAACTCTGCTTGATGCCGCCGGCCCTCTGCCAGCAGAACCGCTCCATCCCGCTTCCGACCTGCTCTTCCACATCGTGGAGACCTTCCAGGGGCTGTGGCTGCAACATAGCCAATCTCTGCGCCTGTCCATTCTGGAAACCCTTCATGATGAAGAAGACTGGGAGTCAATCCGTCGCTTCATCCGCAAATACGGCTCGGACCTCTTCACCGTGCAGTTTCTGGTTCTCTCGAACATGCGCGGGATCATCGCACGCGGAACAGCCGCTTGGCTCGACAGCGAAGCGGAACGAACCGAAGAAAAACGCCCCCGTCTAGTGGAAGACTGGGCGGCCCGACGGATCGATCGTCCCCGCCACGCTCGTCTCCTGGAATGGATTCTCCAGGCCCTGATCGAACATTACGAAGAGTATCGCGACTACAACGCTACAACAACGCAATCGGACTACGGGGAGAACCTGCACATCTTCCTGGATTTTCTCCGCCTCAAGAGCAACTATGAGCGATATGCCTGGCGCTTACGTCCTCTGGCTATGGCCCACGAAGTGCTCTGCCGCCGGGGACAGGATGCCTTAGCCCAGCGCTGGCGCGAACACGTGGCCCAACACACTGCCGCCCAAGCGGAAGAACTGCTCCAACGCCTCCACCAGTTGGAACAGCGGCACGGTATCCGCTTGCGGACCGTCCGGGATCGCCTCGAAGAGCGTTTTCTGTTCCCCTTTGAAGTCGATCAGGCCTTAGCCCGTGTCGCTCCTGCCGCTATCGCTGCCGCCGAAGGACACACGGAATCCCACCCCGCTTTTGAACGCTTGGCTGAGGCGATCGCTCCCCTGGCGGCCCGAATCAGCGGCGTTGGATTGGATGTTCCCGCCTGGGTCCGCCGCCTGGAAGATGCCCTGCGGGATGCCCGCCAACTCGTCCAGCGCCCCCCTCTGATCCGTTCGATTCCCGCACTCGAAGACCTGCGCCAGCAACTGGCCGACTGGGACCGTCCCATCAGCGAATCGTGACAACCGTCCTCTCTCCTTCGCCGTGGAAAGAGCGACTCATTCTGATGCGCCGCGAAACGCTGGCTGCTCCTTGCCCGCGCACGGCGGATGGACTTTGCTTCTGCGTGAGCCGGCTTGAGGTGGAAGCTTCACTCACGGGCTGCCGCATGCGGTTGTGCTCATCGGGAGCGGGCACAACGTAAGCCCAGCAAGGTCAAGGTGGTGCCCAAGATCAAAGCGGTGTGTTCGGGGCGGAGCGGCTCCGCTGCCCGAATGCCACAGTGGGCGCCCAACGCCGTGACCGCGGCGCCCAATAATACCAACAAACCCATGACATGCCCACGATAGAAGAGGGACACAAGCAGCAGGAGAGCAGCAACCCCGATATTCCAGCCATCGACCCAACTCGTCAGTTCCGGGGAAATACCGTTGAGGCGCAGCGGTTCTGCCGGATGCTTGAGATACTGCCACAGGGCTTCCCCGATTTCGATTGTTGCGGAAGACGATAGGGCGGGAAACAAACGATAGGCAATTGCATTCTGATAGACCCACAGTGTCCAGAGTGCGAGGAGAAAGGCCGCCAGCAGGCAACGGGTACCGGTACCCAACAGCAGAGCCGCCAAGCGATCCGGCCAGGAGGGTCGTGCAGGGGGACCGGGCAGCGAGGAAGTCAAAGCGAGATGGCTCAGCAATAAACTAGAACCCATCAGACTTTGGCTGGAAACTGGCAAGGCCAGGGATAGCGATGAAGAAAGCCAGGGGCGATCCCCGGCGCGCAGGTGTTCCGCCCTCTGCATCAGTACCTCGGCGGTTTGCTGAGCCTTGGCGGCAGCCACTTCAGCTTTTTCGCCATCGGCCACCAGGCGAGCTTTCTCCCAGCGGATCAACCAGCTTCGTTCTCGGAGCATCTGGCGTTGCAATTCCCAGCGGTCCAGCCAAGCGATCAATGGTTCCCGCCAGGCAGCGTAGCGTTCGCGATAACTGGAGTAGGAGACAGCGCCTAGCCGGGCACGGACTTCCAGCTTGGCTTCATAGCCGAAGAGAGCCTCGAAGAACTCCTCCCATTTTCTTCCGGCATAACGAGCTACGAAGAGGCGCAACGGCTCCTCGGCAATCCCTTGATTGCGCAGCCGGCGGAGAAGGCGCTCGCAGGCTTCCAATGGCCGGCGCCGCTCTCGGAAGACGGGACGGTCAAGCAAATAGTAAATCAACCCGGCCACACCCTGGCCAATCAAGGCAAAACCCCACCAGACCCAGAAAATACCGAGAACGGCCAGGAGGACGCAAAACAGCAGCAGGCCGATCACCACCAGAAGCCAATCACTCCAGGCAATGGCCAGGACACTCCGCCGCACGCGGCAGAAGAGCGGCCCGCGCGTGTACCAGCCGCGAATGACAAAGTAGCCCAGTGCCGTATGGATCAGCAGGCTGCACCATCCAACCGCCCAGGCCGGTTGTGCGAAAAACAGCAAGAGCAATTCCGTGACAGCCCACGCGGAGCAGGCCGCCATCAGAACTCGTTTCCGGCGGCGGGCAGCCGGCGAGCGGCGAAACTGCTTAGCCCAGGCTTCGACCTGATCGATGTGTTCCGGTCGCGGCAGGAATTGCCCCGGAGGGGGCAAACCCAGCCAGCCTTCCAACGCCTGGATGACCTCCTCCATCGTCTGGTAACGTTCGGCCGGGTCTTTGGCCATCATGCGTAAGAGAATGGCGGACAATTCGCCCGGCAAGCGCGGGACCCATTGCTCTGGCGGCGGAGGCGGTTCATAGGCATGCTTGCTCATCAGCTCGCCGGCACTGCTACCCTCAAACGGCGGGCGGCCTGTCAAGAGCGCGTACAATGTGCACCCAAGCGAGTAGATGTCCGAGCGGTGATCAACACTGGCAGCATCTCGGCATTGCTCCGGAGACATGTAGGCGGGGGTACCCAAGGCGATCTGCGCTCCCGTCATCTCCGAGGTAGCCGCCCACTCCGCATAATCGGGCTGGCGCGGATGGGGAGTTCGTGGCGTAGGCTCCCCGTGGGGTGTCTTCACCAGCCCCAGGTCCGCCACTTTGATCAATCCATTCTCGTCGAGCAGCAGATTGTCCGGCTTGACATCACGGTGGATCAAACCGCGGCTATGAGCATGTTGCAATCCGCGAGCCGCTTGCAGAATGTAACTGACGGCGGTCTGGGGGTCCAGACGGCCTTGGCGCCGCACCAGATCACTGAGGCTGCGGCCACGCACGTACTCCATGCTGAAAAACGGCACCCCATCGGCTTCCCCTATGTCGTAAATCTGCACAATGTTGGGATGTGACAACTGGGCCGCCGCGTACGCCTCGCGCGTGAAACGGGCGAGAAACACCGGATCGTGCAACCACCGCGAACTCATCACCTTCAATGCCACATGCCGATCCAGCGACAGTTGCCGAGCCAGGTAGACAGTTCCCATCCCGCCACTCCCGATGACCCCTTCGATCACATAACCCGGTATCTGGACAGGTGACGCCGGCGCTTGGCCCCCTTTGCACCTAGTAGATGAGGAGAGAGCGGGGGGCGGGTTGGGAGAATCTTCCGGTGTCAACACCCCACCGACCTGACTGGACGGCTTCGCAGAGACAGGCACTTCATTCCCTGCTGCTGGCGCAGATGCCGCTACTCCCCTAGTGATAGGTGGTGCTTTGGAGGAAGGCACACCGTCGCCCGCCTGGGGGGAAAATGTTCCAGGAACACCCTCCCAATCGGCCTCGCGGGACTGTTGCAAGGTACGCCCACACACCGGACACCGTAATCGAATCACGGAGGCGGGCAGCACCTGGGTCGGCTGTTCCCAAAACGCCTTATCTTCTCCACCCGCCGGCAAGGCCGTCAACGGAGAGGAACCATCCACTATGACCGTTGATCCGGGTTGAGGCAGTGACGAACGGCAATAGGGACAGAGATTCACCCCAACGGTACTCATAACCGCTTGTGCCACTCCAGGGAGGGGAGGGAGCTGCAGGCTTGGAGGGAGCTTCAGGGGTCGCTGCCTGAATCGCCTACACTTCACCATAGAATGCCGAGCACCGCCGTGCCGCTTTTCTCTTCACAGCGTGGAAGTGTCTCTCGCCCTTTTTTTGATCTGGTGCAAAAATCCTGTCCTCAGGTGAAACTCAAGTCGGCCTTTCCGGCGAATGTTCGGGTTCTAGAAAAGTCCGATCTACCCCCTCGGGAGGTATCGTCCTGGGCAGCATCCGAAAACAAGCAAGGGCGGAACAGGCTGGGAGCCGATTTCAGCTCGCGGGTGAGCGGAGCAGGCCGAGCCGTTCCCGAACGAGCTGGAGTGTGGTCCGTGCGACGGCCCGCGCGCGGCGCGCACCCTCGGCCAGCACTTCTTCGATGTAACCGGGGTCGCGTTCCAGAGCCTTGCGGCGGGCACGAGCAGGAGCAAAATACGCATCGATCTTGGCCAGCAGAGCCTTCTTGGCATTCCCGTAACCGAATCCACCGGCACGGTAGCGTGCTGCCATCTCCTCCACTTCCTGCGGCGTCGCAAACAGCTTGTACAAGGCGAACACATGGCACCGCTCTGGATCCAAAGGCGCCTCCAAGGGCGTTTGATCCGTCACGATGCTCATGACCGCACGTTCCAGAGCCTTTCCCTCGGCAAAGATCTCGATGGTATTGCCGTAGCTCTTACTCATCTTCTGGCCGTCGGTCCCTGGCACCACTGGGGTGTCGTTGAACACGGCCTGCGGCAAAGGGAATACCTCCCCGTAGGCGTGATTGAAGGCTCCGGCAATGTCCCGCGTCATCTCCAGATGCTGTTCCTGATCTTTCCCCACCGGAACCAAATGCGACCGATAGAGCAGTATATCCGCTGCCATCAGGACGGGATAAGTGAACAACCCCACATTCGGCGTGATCCCCTTGGCCAGTTTGTCCTTGTACGAATGGGCCCGTTCCAATAGCCCCATACCGGTGACGGTCGAGAGAATCCAAGCCAACTCGGTCACCTCCGGCACATCGGACTGGCGGAAAAATATCACCTTTTTGGGGTCCAAACCCAAGGCGAGATAATCCAGGGCGACATCGCGGATATTCTCAGCGAGAATCTGCCGTGCCGGACGGGGAAGGTAAGCCTTGTTCTTCGCCGCGATGGCCTTTTCCCGTTCCTCCGCTTCCCGCAAACTGGTCAGAGCATGATAGTCCGCGATGAAGTAAAAGCAATCCCCCTGGTCCTGCCGCTGAATGTGTTGGCGGATGGCCCCGAAATAATTCCCCAAATGCAATTTGCCAGAGGGTTGCACGCCGCTGAGAATCCGGGGGCGATCCACTCCTCGATCCACCCCATCCAGGCGGGAGGGACTTGTGGTCCCTTCTGTAGGGACGCCTTCGGCATGGGTTCCGGCATTCACGGTTGAGCCTCCTCTCACACCAGACTGATCATTGTATCCTTCAAGCCGCCGGGAGTCGTCAAGACAGATGCTGCTTGCTTGGGGCCGCCCGCTTGGTACCCGCCGAGACCAGCCGCCCAACCTTTTGGTCTTTCCCGCAATGCTCTCGAATCGATAGACTAGGGCCACGTCAGTTTCCGGAAAGCTGTTCTGTTTGCGCCAGCAACAGGAGAAGCCACGGATGGACGCTCCCGAACCCATCCCCGCTGAGGAACTGAATCGTCTGTCAGCCGACCCCGCGGTGCTGGAGGCATTGCTTCTGGCCCTGCGCGCCGCCCTAAGTCAGGAAGGGGAGCAGCGACTGTTCCGTTCCGGGAAGCTCCCCGGTTTGTTCGCCCAACGTGTCGGACCCGCAGCCACGGCGGCAGCTCTGGCCTTGCGTCATGGCTTGCTCCAGATCACCCGGCGGGAAACTCGCGGGAAAATCCTCACCGAATGGGTCCGGGCCACACCTGCTGCCGTCCAATTCGTCCATCAGCACGACTCTCCCCAGGCTATCTTGCGGGAATGGAAGCAAACGGTGGACCTGACCCGCGCTGGCCTCCCTGCCTGGATGGTCCAATTTCGCCAAGAGCTAGCTGCACTCGCCGAACGGTTTGAAGCCCAGGCGAATGCCCTCCGAGAACGCCTTCAGCACCTGAGCCAAAGGCTGGAGGCCGCTCTGCGCCGCTGCGAACTGGACCGGACCCTTTTGGGCGAACCAGTCCGGCAATTGATCCCCTGGGCCGCCGATGCCCTGGATTACCTGGATCAGCGGGCAGCAGCGACTCCCGCTCCCTGCCTGCTGCCGGAACTGTTCGCCGCCGTGGCAGCTCGGCATCCCACCCTCGGCATTCCCGCCTTCCATCAAGGGCTGATCCAGCTCGATGAACTCCGTTTGCTCCGCTTACTGCCCCACGAACCGGTGGAAGCTCCGGAATTTGCCCTGGTCCATCGCGGGCAACTCCTCTATGCCGCTCAACGGTGACCCCTAGCTTGCCAGAGGGAGACATCGCCATGCCTGCCCGCTATTTGCGAGGGACACTGCTATTCCTGGCTGTACTGATCGGCTGGGGCTACGCGGTCATAGCAGCTCCAGAGACACAAACGCCCTTGACGGAATCCGCAGCCTCGGAGACCCCCAGCTTTCGCGTCCGAGTCAGCCGGAAGGCTGCCCCTACCCCTCAAGAAGCGACCCTGCTGCTGCCCACCATCCGATTCCAAAGCGACATCGGCATCTTGGAACTGCGGAGTGATCAGATTCTCCGGCTCACCTTTGCTCGCGAGGAAACCGATCCCCCGGCGCTAGACGTGGTCCAACTTCGGGACAAGTCGATTCTGCGCGGTCAGATTCTGGTGCGCGAGTTTCCCGTGCTCACGGCAGCCGGCCGGGAATCCTGGCCGCGGACCGAGTTGGCGGAAATCCGCTTCCTCGATACCGGCTCCCGCAGTTGGACCGCCCTCTGGATCGGGCTGGTCACTTTGACACTCATGGAAATCGTCTTGGGCATTGACAACATCATTTTCCTCACGATTGTGGTGGGTAAGTTGCCTCCAGCGCAACAATCTCTGGCTCGCCGCTTCGGCTTGGCCGCTGCTTTGGGAATGCGCCTGCTTCTCTTGCTCTTTCTCTCGTTTCTCATGGGCTTGACCGCTCCTCTGTTCACCCTGCCCCCCCTTCCCTTCCTCCATGACTGGGAAGCCCGCGTGATCTCCTGGCGGGACCTGATCCTCCTGGCCGGAGGATTGTTCCTCATCGGCAAAAGCGTCCGGGAAATGCATGAGAAGTTGGAACAGGCTCGTCCGGAAAGTCGATCCGCTATCCCGACCCGGCGGCCCACTCGCTTCCTCTCCGCCGTCATCACCATTGCTCTAATCGATATTGTGTTTTCGCTGGACTCCGTCATCACTGCGATTGGTATGGTGGAGGACGTTTGGATCATGGTCACCGCCATGGTGCTAGCTATGCTCGTCATGTTGGCTTTTGCCCGATCGGTCGGCACCTTTGTCGAACGCCACCCGACTATCAAAGTGCTGGCTTTGAGTTTTCTTATCCTCATCGGTGTGTTGCTAGCGGCAGAAGGGTTGGGCCAACACCTGGACAAAGGCTACATCTACTTCGCTATGGCTTTTGCTGTAGTTGTGGAGACGATCAATCTGAAGCTCCGCAAGGGAGCCACGTCTTTACCCCCAGATAGCCACCCATACGGACCGGTCCCCACCGAACCCCACTCCTGATTTCCCATATCCCCGAAGGCAACCCCTCTCAGCATATGGTCGCTGGGCCAAGGGAACTCCAATGGTGGCCGAGTAAACTCCTACCTGACGCAACTAGGCGGCGATGTCGGGGGCGAAACCCCAAAGTAGAGGAAAAGGCGGTCCTGCCAAAGCGACAGGTCCAGGACGCACATCGCGCCACTCTGGCAGAATAGTTCCAGGATGGCATCCAAGGGATTTACCATAATGCTTTGTCACATAATCTGTTACGCTTATTTCCCTGACGGGCACGCGACTTGCAGGGAACACCCTTCACCTGGATGAGGGCGAATCCAACTCCAGCCAGAAGGTGGAAGAGCGATCACGAGGACAGACAGTATGGCCTTGCGACCTCTCGGTGACCGGATTGTGGTACGTCGGGAAGCCCCCGAAGAGACGACGGCGGGAGGGATTGTTCTCCCGGACACTGCCAAGAACAAGCCCCAGCGGGGTGTGGTTCTGGCGGTGGGGCCTGGCAAATTGAAGAAGGATGGAACTCGTGCCCCGATGCAACTGAAAGCCGGGGATCGGGTTCTGTTCACCTCTTGGGCCGGTGACGAGTTCAAGGATCGAGCCAAGAACGAAGAAATCCTCATCATGCACGAATCGGACGTGCTCTGCGTGATCGAGGAGAAGTAACTCGATTGGGGGAGCGGCTGGCTGGGGCGCGAGGGACGCCTTCCACGATCCCATCCGCCGTCGGGTTTTCCAAGCCAGACGTATCCTTCCTGACAGTGAGTTATTTAGCCGAGGATGGTCCAATTTGAGGGAAACCAAACTTTTGTGGGAGAAACAGACACCTGCCGTCAAGGTTCACAACGGCGGCATGTCCACTAGGTTCTAGCGAGTCCGAAGGGTGTGGTATCACTGAACTGATACTGGGGAAACGAACATGAGCGCTAAACAACTGATTTTCGATCAGGAAGCCCGTGAGGCGATGAAGCGGGGCATTGCTAAGCTGGCCCGTGCTGTCAAGGTGACGTTGGGTCCCAAAGGCCGCAATGTGGTGATTCAGAAGTCGTTCGGCAGTCCGACCGTCACCAAGGACGGCGTCACCGTGGCCAAGGAAATCCAATTGCCCGACCACGCCGAGAACATCGGCGCCGCCTTGGTCAAGGAAGTGGCCTCCAAGACTGGTGATGTGGCCGGGGACGGAACCACGACGGCGACGGTTCTGGCCGAGTCCATCTTCCTGGAGGGATTGCGGGCTGTCGTGGCCGGTTCCAACCCCATGTTGATGAAGCGCGGCATGGACAAGGCTGTCGAAGATATCGTCGCCAAACTCAAGGACATGACTATTCCGGTCAAGGGAAAGGCTGATCTCAAAAACGTCGCTACGGTTGCTGCCAACGGGGACGAAGTTATCGGCAACATCATTGCCGAGGCCATGGACAAGGTGGGCAAGGATGGCGTGATCACGGTGGAGGAAGCCAAGACCATCGAAACCACCTATGAGTTTGTTGAGGGAATGCAGTTCGACCGGGGTTACCTCTCCCCCTACTTCATCACCAACCCCGAAACGATGGAATGCGAACTGGAGGATGCCTACATCCTCATTCACGAAAAGAAGATCACCAGCAGCCGGGACCTGATCCCCATTCTGGAGAAGGTGTATGATCAGCGGCGCCCGTTGTTGATCATCGCGGAAGAAGTCGAAGGCGAGGCCCTGGCTACCCTGGTGGTCAATGTCATCCGCTCGCAGGGGGCCTTCCGCGTCTGTGCCGTCAAGGCGCCGGGCTACGGCGACCGCCGCAAGGCCATGCTCCAGGATATCGCCATCCTCACCGGCGGTCGGGCCATTTTCGAGGACTTGGGCATCAAACTGGAGAATGTCACCCTGGCGGACTTGGGCCGGGCCAAGAAAGTCAAGGTGGATAAGGACAACACCACCATCATCGAGGGAGCCGGCAAGAAGGCCGACATCGAAGCCCGCATCGCCAGCATCCAGAAGGAACTGGAGAAGAGCACCAGCGACTACGACCGGGAGAAGCTGAGCGAGCGGATCGCCAAGCTCAAGGGCGGGGTCGCCAAGATCAATGTGGGTGGTGCCACAGAAACGGAAGTGAAAGAGAAGAAGATGCGGGTAGAGGACGCGATGCACGCCACGAAAGCGGCCTACCAGGAGGGGATCCTTCCTGGTGGCGGTGTCGCTCTGTTGCGGGCAGCAACAGCCGTCCAGCCGCCGGAATCACTCACCGATGATGAAAAGGTGGGCTACAACATCATCCTGCGTGCCTGCCGGGCACCCCTACGCCAGATCGTCGAAAATGCCGGCGAGGATGGCAATGTCATCGCCAGCAAAATCCTGGAAAACAAGGACACTAACTACGGCTACGACGCGCGGGCTGGTGAGTTCTGCGACATGGTCAAGAAAGGAATCATCGACCCCACCAAAGTCGTCCGCAGTGCCCTGCAAAATGCTGCCAGTGTGGCGACTCTCCTGCTCACCTCGGATGCGCTCGTCGCCGAGGAGCCGAAGAAGGAGGAAGCCAAGAAGGGCGCCGCCGGCGGCAACTACGATGACCTCTATTGATCGTTCTGCCATTGACCTTGGTCGCAGTCAGGCGGCTAGCCTCGACGGCTGATCAGGTTCGGGCGGCGATCACCTCCGCATCAGCCAACCTTCATTTTTCTGCTACCACCGCGCCTGGCATCGCCGACGATAAGACTCGGCCCTTCAGGCAGGTGCGGTGGTATTCCTTTTTTACCCCCCGCGTTGTTCACCGGTGCTATTCGCTCTCATGCCTCGCCGCGAGTGGGCAGAGTCCCCCACCAGGAACCGCTTATTCTCCTTCGCTTTCTTCCCAGAGGAATCCGCCGGCATCCGCCTCGTCCTCACTTTCCATTGCGGCTGCTCCAGGGCAGGAGGATAAGGAGGGAATCCCCGATGAAGTCACCGTTGCCCCGGTGGGGATTTCCCCGCACTCTTGCAGCACTTTTTCCACCATCTGCAACAAAGCCTGCCGTTCTTCTTCCGGTTGATCGGCCAGGTTGTGCTCCACATACTCCCGTACCACCTGGGCGACACTTTGGTGATGGCAGGCCTCATACTCTTCGAGAGGCCAGGGTTGCCCCAGAGCGTTGACCTCTCTCCAGTCCCGCTCATACCAACGAGGAAAGAGCTGGGCAGCTTTCTCTAGGATGTCGTCTAGGATGTCGTGGCCGGCCTGATAGTGGATGACAAGTTTGACCAGCGCTCGCTGCCGCCATTCTGGTGGATACAGCTGTTCCAATCGCGGCAGGTCCGACTCCGAGTCCCGGATGTGGATTTCTTCGATGGGAGTGGCAGGAAGGGGCAAGAACCGCGGCTCGGCGGATAAGCCCTGGCCTCCTACTTCCACAATGACCACACCCTTCCGATCATCTTTTTCCCCCAAGTCCAAGCATTCGATGCTACCGCTGTAGCGGATGTGCGGCTGACCGTTCAACACCTGGGGCTTGTGGATATGTCCCAGGGCGATGTAGTCGAACCATTCGACCCACTGCGCCCTTGGAATCACCACATCATCCGGCGGATGGATACGAAAGAGGCCATGACTGATGTCTGCCCCATAAAGCTGAATGTGGCCCGCTAGAACCGCCGGTATGGTCGGATCGAATCCCGGCGCACTGCATATTTTTTCCAAGGTTCGGACCCAGCAGCTACTCAGCATGTTAGCCCGTTCCTGGGGGGTGGTGCCGGACCGGGGCACGAAGAAATCCGGCGCGAAATGCGTAGGCCGAGGATAAGGCATGAGGACAAACTGCACGCGTGTATTCCGGCGGTCCGCTAGACAAAGCAGGGTGGGACGTGTCGCCAAATAGAAGCGGCCGCTGCGGCTAGGAGTGGCAGCCGAGGGAGTCACTTCCGCCGGTTCAACCAATCCCATCGCTTCGACAATGGTACCACAGAGATGCTCATTGTCGTGGTTTCCCGTCAAGGCTACAATCGTTCCCCCGCGGAGTAAGAAGGGGCGAAAGGTTTGTTCCAGGTGTTCGATATGTTCCCTCCAGGAGTCGGGCCGTACCATCTCACTAAACAGATCGCCCGCCACCAGCAACACATCCACCTCTTCTTGCTGGCAATACTCTGCGATCTGCTCGACAGCACGACGCAAATCCTCGGTTCGATCGATCCGCTGCCCCAAGCGGTCGCCGAGATGCCAATCGGCGGTGTGCAGGATTTTCATGCCCTTGCCCTCATGCCCTTGGCGTGTGATTTGCCACGGAACCCTGTTTCGGGATGGTCCGAGGTCTGTATGCCGACTCCCGTCCTTCACCGTAACGTGCAAAAGTTCCGTGCTTCACAGTAACACCAGGAGTAGCCAGAATCTATGACAGTTGCATGTTCCTAGAAAAAAGATGGCACGTTCTCGCGGGAAAAGGCGGACTCCCAGAATCAGCCGTTGAGTTCCACGGCCTCTTCCCAGTGTTCATAAAGTTGGGTCAAGGCGGCTTTGAGCTGTTCGATCTGCTGTAAAGTGGTGCGGACACGATCGGCATCGCGGTAAAGGTCGGGATTCTGCAATTCAGCTTCCAGGCTAGCCAAGCGGCTTTCCGCCGCGGCTATGTCGGCTTCGATGTCAGCAACTTTGCGGTAGGGGAAGCGGCGTTTGCGCCGTGGCTTACTGCTAGAGGATCGCGGCATACCTCCTCCCTCTGCCCCCGCGTGTCGGGAGGAACGGGAAGCGGATGGAGCCGAACTCCCCGCTTCTTTATTGGCCGCAGCGGCCGACAGGCGGCTTTGCCGTAAGGATTCGTACAAGTCATAATTCCCGTAAACCACCTCCGTGGTGCCGTGGTCGAAGACAATGAGCATATCAACGACCCGGTTGAGGAAATAGCGGTCATGACTGACCACGATGACGGAGCCATCGAAGGCTCGCAAGGCTTCTTCCAGAGCGTCACAAGCCCAGATGTCCAGATGATTGGTCGGTTCGTCAAGAACGAGCAGATTGGCCCGCTGTAAGGTCAAACGGGCGAGGGCAGCCCGGCTGCGCTCCCCGCCGGAGAGACTGCCCACCGGCTGCTCCACCACCTCCCCCGACAAACCGAAACTGCCGAGCAGATCGCGGAGGGTCTGTTCCGTGATGTCCGGATCATCGGCAGGGCGTACCGCCTGCAATACGGTCTGTTCCGGATTCAAGACAGCCAGTTGCTGATCCAGATAGCCAATGACAACACGATGTCCTATCTCGACCCGTCCTTCACTAGGCGCCTCCTCTCCGATCAGGATGCGCAGGAGGGTGGATTTGCCACATCCGTTGGGTCCGAGGATGCCGAGGCGCTTGCCCCGCGGCAACTCCAGGTTCAGATTGCGGAAGAGCACTCGCTGTCCGTAGCGCATGCCCAGGTTTTCCGCCCGGACGACCACATCGCCGCAGCGAGGCACCTCGCGGAAACGGATGCGAGGCATACCCGGCAGCACTGGCTTTTCCAATCGCTCCAGTTTCTCCAGGACCTTGGCTCGCGATTGCGCCTGCCGCGCAAGCTGGCCGTAGTGCACCCGCCGGATGTAATCTTCCTGCCGGGCGATAAACTCCTGTTGGGCCTCGTATTCCTTGAGTTGCCGCTCGTAGCGTTCTTGGCGAAGCCGGACGTACTGGTCGTAATTGCCGGGATAACTCGTGATCCGCCGCTGATGCAATTCCAAAATGCGGGTCGCCACTCGGTTGAGGAAATAGCGGTCATGACTGACGATCACCATCCCTTCCGCTTGGCGGACCAGGTATTCCTCCAGCCAGCGGGTCATGTGAATATCCAGATGGTTGCTCGGTTCGTCCAACAGCAAGACATCTGGGGCAGCCAGGAGTAATCGGGCGAGCAGCAAGCGCCGCTGTTGCCCGCCGGAGAGGGTAGCTGCGGGTCGGTGATAATCCTCTGGCCCAAACCCCAAGCCGCTCAGCACCGCTTCGATCTGATGATCGAGTTGATACGCATTGTGGTGGCGCAGCCACTCGTGCAGGCGATCGTACTGAGCACTGAGCTGCCGGCGGCGATCCTCATCGGTGCAGTGGGCCAGTTCGCTGGCGACTTGCTCAAATTGCTGTTGGGCGGCTATCAGCTCGTCAAGGCCGCTCTGGGCCACTTGATACACGCTCCAATCTGGCGGGAAATGGGCCTGTTGCTCCAACAGGCCGACACGTGCGCCGGCGTGATGTTGCACGCGCCCGCTGTCCGGACTATCCTGTCCCGCTAGGACCCGCAGTAACGTGGTTTTTCCCGCCCCGTTGGGACCCACAAGCCCCAGGCGCTCCCCAGCGTGCAGCTCGAATTCGACGCCCTCAAACAAAGGGGTGGCCGAATACCCTCGGCTCAATCCGCTACAGGACAATAGCAACATCCCCGATCCATCCCTCTGGAAATTGGTGTCTTCTGGGCAATCAGCGTTCCCTTCCCGTACGTACTTCCTTCCCTCTTACGGATGCATTCCGAATGCAAGGCCATCGGCTTCTGGGCTAACATTTTAGCGGAATGCCGTTCCTCTCCTCCTCGGTTCCCTTTCCTCGGTTGCGCTCTGGCTGGGTTATCGGTTTTGTCCTATTATTGTTTCAAGTCAAGTCTGCTCCCTGCATCATCTACGCTGCCGGAAACCCATGTTTTTCCAGGAGGCCGTTCGCATGCGTCTGGTCGTCTGTCTCGCACTAGCAGGAGGTCTTTGCAGTACGATCCTCGCAGCCGAGGACGTGAAAATCCCCCCTCTCAGCGAATTCCAATGGAAGCCGGCTTTTGAAGGCGGCAAGGAATTGGGCGGTTACGACCCCGGCGAAGAGCGTTTTTACTTTTACACGAATGGGTCAGCCGTGGCAGAAATTCATCTTCCGGAAGCGGGCGAGTACGCCATCACTATTGAAGCCAGTTGCACCGAAGCGCAAAAGGAACTGGCGAAGTTCCGGATCACCTGCGGCGAGACGGTCGTCGTCAAAGAGCACACCTGCACCGGTGAAGAGCGAAAAAAGTACTCCTTCACAGCCAAACTAGCCGGCGGAAAGCAGAAGCTGGAAATCGCCTTCCTCAACGACGCTTACAAGGAAAATGAATACGACCGCAACTTCTTCCTCCATGCCGTCCAGATTCGGAAGAAGTAACTCCCCTCTTACGGTTCGTTGTGAACCCGGTTCGTTGCGAACTGAGGTGATGCTGGTTGCTGCCAGTGCAATGACACTGAATAGTGTGCTGGCACTGGACTGACAGGGAGGAAAAATCACGGGAATAAAGCCGGCCAATCCGTGGGTCCGCCGAGGGTTTGGGATCGCTCCCACCAGCGGCGGGCCTCGGCTTTTTCTCCGGCCAACCAGAGTTGCCAGGCCAGTAGATAGGCGAGGGCCGGCTCCTGGGGTTGATCCGCCACCGCCCGACGCAGTGCCGCTAGATGATCGGCATATTTTCGGGGCTGGGAACCATACGGTTCCTTGGGATCGAAATGCGGCCCCGCTTGGGGATGGCGTTGCAGTCCCAGGCGTAAAGCGGCAAAGGCATCGGCATAGCGCCCGGCGGCGATCTCCGCTTGAGCTTGCCAGTAACGGGGAAAGGGTAAATCCGGGTCTTTCTCTGCCGCCCCTGCGAATAACCGAGCTGCCCGACCATATTCACCCGCCGCAAAGGCCGCCCGGCCCTGCTGAACCAGACGCTGCGCTTCCTTGCGAGGATCGGGATCGGGCTGTTCCACCTTCAAGGCGAGGGGTACTGCAAAGGGGTCCACCCGAAAAGGCATAGCCCCGACGGCCGCTTCGGGGACTGTGCTGACCGGTTCTGCGCCGCGATGGACTGACGGTGTAACCTTCGGCTCCTGAATCCTCGGTACGCCACTTCTCTGGGGACTGATCACCAAATAATCCCCGAAAGGCTGTGCTCCCCCCTTCTGGGAAGTCGCGGGAGGGATAGGCTCTGCCTGGGCAACACGACGCGGCACCGACGAGGCGGCGATTGCTCCTGGTTGTTGCGGGCTGATCACGAGGAACTCCCGCGGCGCTTCCGGAGGCGGAGGTGTTAGCCGATGGCCATCCCAGGCTTCTGCATCCCGTGCCTGGACTGGAGGAGGATTTATCCTCCCCTCACGGAGCGGGTTTGCCGGACGCATTGCCATCTGGTCTGCCGCTCGAAATGCTCCCGGCAGGTCGGGGTCCGGCGGCGCTTGAACCAACGGCCAGCCCAGCGGCCCCAGCCAGGGATCGTCCCACATCACCGGCCAGACGCCCCAAGGACCAACGTTCCATCCCGGCCCTACGCCCCAACCCGGCGGTAAAAAGCCAGGGACCCACCCAGCCGGCGTCCACGTGGTCACCGGTGGATACCACCAGCCGCCGATCCACCACCGCGAAGGTCCAAACCAGGGGGTGCTGCCCCATCCCAAGATTCCACCACAAGGACCCCTGCCATACCAGCCGGCGGGTCCCCAGCCCCCCCAATCCCAATAGCGATACCCAAACCCTCCGACAAAACCGGAGATGATGACGCGCCGGCCCGGAATGATCACGCCAACCCCACCGCCACGCACCACCCCTCGGCCCGACGGAGGCAAGAAACCGGCCCGGAACTGGCCCCATGCTGCTGAACCGTCCGCCAGCATCAGCACTACTACCACCGCCAGACTTGCCACTCCGCGGCCCATGATTCCATCCTCCCTGCCGCATTTCCTAGAGACCGCTCCTGCACTCACAACACTCAGACACCTTGACCGTTGGCTTGATGCCTCTGGCTTCGAGGAATCATCCCCGTGCCACTCGACCACGTCACACCCCTCGACCACCATTATCTCCCACCACGACGCGATCCCGCTAGCGGAAAGCTGATGCTCGGAATCTTCAAATTTCCTACTCGTAATATGTTGTAAAAAGATATTTTACGTAAGTCCGGAAAAATTTTTTGTTCGGAGGATTGACTGCTTGGTATTACTTAGTAATATCAATGTTGTCAATCATGGAACCTGGTTTATCGTAGTCATGTGGAGGATACGCCATGAAGATTATCCGGCCAATGTCGCGGGCGGCGTTCACCCTCATCGAGTTGCTCGTAGTGATTGCGATTATCGCCATCTTGATCGGCCTGCTGCTCCCCGCGGTGCAAAAGGTCCGTGAAGCCGCGGCACGCTTGTCGAGTCAAAACAATCTCAAGCAACTGGGACTCGCGATGCACAATCATCATGATGCCTTGCAAGTACTGCCGGCGGCGGAAGGCCCGGTCAGCGGCTCTATCAACTACGGCTTCTCAGCCCACGCCCAGATTCTGCCGTATGTGGAGCAGGAAAACTTGCAGCGCTTGATCGACTTGAGGCAGCCGCTCTACCTCGGCAGCGGGCCGTGGCGGACACTCAATCCCGTCCATGCTGCCGCGGCTCAAACGGTGGTCAAGCTGTTCCTCTGCCCGGCGGATGGCCAGGACCCTCTTTTCCGCAACTATTTCGCGGCGACCCTGGCCGGCACGAATTACGTGATCAACGTGGGGAGCGGCGTGGGTCCGTATGTCTCGCATTCTGCGCCGACCGATGGCGTTTTCTGGCGTGGTTCTCGTGTCAAGTTGACTGACATTACCGATGGCACTTCCAACACGCTGCTTTTGTCGCAAACCATCCTGGGCGCCGGTTACGATGTCACAGGACCGCGGCCTACCGGCCCGGCCCGCCACTCGGCCAACCGCTCCGCAGGACGCAGACCTGACCCAACCCTGGGTTTGAACCCTCCGCTTACGGAAAGTGAATGTGTGAGTGCCACCCAATGGCGTGGGGCGCGCGGCGGAGGTTGGATCCAACCCGACCTGGCAGCTACCTGTTTCAACGCCTACCTGCCGCCGAACAGTGCAATTCCGGACTGTCTAGGGCATGGCGCCGGTTGGTACACCGCCCGCAGCTTCTTCGCAGGAGGTGTCAACTGCTGTTTTGCCGACGGCAGCGTGCGCTTCATTCGGAACGACATCCCGGTAGCCGTCTGGCGAGCCATGGCGACTCGCGCAGGAGGGGAGGTTCTTCCGGGAAATGATTGAGGACCCCCAGCATGCGAACGAAGACTCCAGTCATCTTCCAAACGTGAAATGCCGGAGGTTGCCCTCCGTGTTTGCAGGAGTCCTATAGCTATCTATGACCGAGGCCGGTTGGAACGAAGGAAAAAGAGGGAAATAGCAACGCCTTCCCCCTCCGGCTTCGGACATCGGTTCTTCCCATAAACGAAGGAGTCGCCAATGACAGCAACCTGGAGCTGGCTCGTCGGCTGGAGCATCGTCCTCAGCGGTGTCGGCACGCCGTCTGACGCGCGTGAGGATTCATCCCCGGCTGGGGTGGCAGGAAATGTCTGGCCCGGTTTCCGCGGTGATGGCCGCAGCGTCACTGTGGCCCGGAACCTGCCGCTGGAGTGGTCCCCCCAAAAGAACATCGCCTTCCGCATCCGTCTGCCAGGTTACGGCCAGTCGTCGCCGGTCGTCTGGAAGGGACAGGTCTATGTCACCGCCGTCGAAGGAGAGCAGAAAGAAAAGCTGCACATTGTAGCTGTACGCCTGAGGGATGGTCGGGTGGTCTGGCACAAGGAATTTTCCGCCAGTCAGAAAGGGCGGAACAATCCGATGATGAGCCGGGCTGCGTCCACCCCCATCGCAGATGAACAAGGAGTCTACTGCTTCTTTGAAAGCGGGGACCTGATCGCCCTGCAACACGACGGCAAACTCCGCTGGCAGCGTTCCCTGAGCCAGGACTATGGAGCCATCAAGAACAATCATGAACTGGCCAGTTCCTTAGCCCAGGATGCCCAGCAACTGTTCATCCTGGTCGATCACTCCGGCCCCTCCTACCTGGTGGCTATCGACAAGGCCACCGGTAAGACACGCTGGAAAGCGGATCGCCCGTCGCGGACTTCGTGGACCTCACCTGTGGTGACCCAAGTCGATGACACTACCGTGGTGGTCGTTGCTTCTGGAGACACCGTCACCGTGTATGACGCCGCCACGGGTAAAGTCTTGGCCACTCTGGACAATCTGGTCGGGCTAAACATCGCCTCCCCAGTGGCCGAGGGGGAGTGGATTGTGTTGGGAGCGGGGGTCAACCGCCTCAAGCCCGATGCCGCCGCCTCCGCTCGTTCCAACTGCCTGCTGCGTTTGCAACACAAAAATGGACAATGGAGCTTGTCTCAGGTCTGGCCGGGGAAGAAGGCGGTGAGTGCCTTTGCGAGCCCCCTAATCTACGATGGGCACGTGTACTTCCTTACTCGCGAGGGAATGGTGCACTGCCTGAATGCCCGCACCGGTGAGCCACGTTACGTTGAACGCTTGGAAGATGAGGTCTGGGCAACACCCATTGCCGCGGGAGACCGCATCTACTTCTTCGGCAAGAAGGGGATCACGATCGTCCTCAAGAGTGGAGCAGAATTTGAGAAACTGGCTGTCAACCGTCTTTGGACACCCGAGGAATACGCCGCCCGGTTGGCTGAAGCCCGAAAAGAGGCGGAGAAGAAGTTGCCACCCCCGCCGCCGGGAAAGGGACCGGCTGGAGGGCCGGTTGTTCCGCCGGAAGAGATGCAGGCCGTCCGCTACGCCACGGTTGGAGATGTGGTCTACGCTGTTGCCGCGGTGGATGGCGCCTTCATCGTCCGCACAGGCACCGAACTGATCGTCATCCGCCAGCCGACGGGGACTTCTTCGCGATGAAAGTCGATGGGCTTATGGCTCTTGACTCAGGATTCGCTGCCCCCCGACTCGCTCACCAACTCGGTACGGAGGTATGACCATGCTACGCCGCTTGTGGGGTCTGTCTCTGGTGCTTCTCATCGCCCTGCTTAGCCAAATCATCGGCTGCAATGGGCGGGAAGAGGGGCTATCATCGCCGCTTTCTTCCTCCTCTGCGGGGAATCACGACGAGCCAGGGAAGAAAAACGTCCAACCCCGCCCCTTGACCCGCCTCTTTGTCCAGGACCTTGACAACTGCACCCTCAAATGGACAACTGTTCGCCTCGGTGAAGGGAACCAGTGGTTGCATGATCCCTGGACTACGGTGGACGGCTTTCCCAACCTCGACCCTAAGCGGCAGAAACTTGTGCAGATGGATGTCGTGGATCATATCCTCCTTGTCGGGGTCCGTGACGATGCCGATGGCACATTTCAGAGCGGCTGGGTCCTTTTGGATACCGGGGTGCGTTACATCGATCACGGTGATCACGGACATTGGAACTTCCGCCGGACACCTCTAGTCTGGGATCAAAAACTTGATGACCAACAGGGTAATCCAGCCCACCTGTACGTGTACAATGGTAAATTCTTCCTCGCCAATGATCGCCGCAACGGCTACACCCGGATCGACCCAAGCCGCTATCAGAAAACCAAAGAGGGTGTCCTTCACAAAGACACGCCCCGCTTCATCTCTGGCGGCGGCAACCACATCACCTTAGCCGTGGTGGAGGATAAGGTGGGTTACTCTTGCTGGATTGATGGCGGCGGGTCAAATAAAGGACGAGTCGATGTCACTCCGATACAGGGAGACAAAGCCGGTTCGCCTGCCTACTCCTTCCATCTACCTAGCGGCGGAATCCACGGCGCCACTACTGCTGCCGGCAAGGTCTTTTTTGCTCCAAGCGCCGGCATTTGTTGGGTGGCTGCGGATCTCGAATTGCGGCAGACGCCAGATACAGTGAAAGTGCATCACATCGATCTCGGTACCGAAGACGACAAACCACGCCGTACCGGGGCCTTCACCACTCACAAAAACTATGTGCTGTTCACCACGGGCAAGACCGTGCAAGCTGCGCTCGCCATCCTGGATGCCCGCGCAGAGCAGCCCCAACCGTGGTATGTCCCCCTCCCCGTACCGCCAGGCACACAACCGGTCACGCCAATCCTCGCGGACACCGCCTACGGCCCGCTGTATGCCTTCGTGTTCTGTGATCGTGTCAAACCGGTGGAAAATGCCACGGAAGTGCTTCACGTCATCGACCTGGACCCCGACCGTGATGGCAAGCTCCAGGATGCGAAATTGATCAAGACTCTTACTGTCGGAGCCAGCGCGGTCGAGGGGCATTTCGGCCACCATGACCTCACCTTCGATGCTGAGAAGCAATTCGGCTTCCTGACCAACCCGGCGGACAAGACCGTAGTCGTGCTCTCGTTGAAGACTCTGGAACCCGTGGCGGCCTTCACATTTGATGGCAAGCCGACGTCACTAGTTGCCGTGGGGAGTCGAGAGACAGACGACTAACGGCCGCCAGACCAGTGTGCAGCCTCCTGGAAGAGGAGGGAAAGGGAGCGGAGCACGTCGGGGCATTCGTCCACCCCGGCGTGCTACCGTTTTTCTCCAGGCTTGTCCCTAGTTGTGCCTATACCACGCAGTTCGTGACTATTCGTGATCAAAAACAGGGAAAGTGAGGAACGGGCACCCATCACGGTATGCTATCACCGTATTGTGAAGGGCAGGGCCACCGTTTCGATGCGAATTTCTCGTGTGATAGGGCCAAAGAGATCGACTTCAAACGGTCGGCCGACACGATTGCCGCACATATCCTCCAGGCGTGTGTCCACAACGAGGCGGTAGTTCCCAGCACACCATGGCTGTAGCGGCGTGAAGGTAAGAAGGTGTTCTCCGCCTCCTACAGCCGGAGTCAAGTCGAGGCGCTGGCCGGTTTCGGTTTCCAGCCACACGAGCCGTTCAAGCAATGCCCGATCCAGAGGGCGCGGTAAACGCACCAGCAGAGGCTGCCGGCTTTCCGCCCGCGGCAACTGGAGCTTCCATTGCTGGGGGTCCACAGGCGATTCCTCAGCCGGAACTGCTAAGAAGGTTTTGCGGTATTCCGCAGCCAATGGCCGACCATAGATATCCGTCCAGTCACCGCGAATCAGCAGGGTATAGCGCTGCCCCGCTTCCAGGATCGGCCCCTCTTCTTCGCGCGGCACCAGTTCCCGCTTGACGCGTCCTGGATGAAACAGGAGTGTCAGCCGTCGGCCATCATGGGACCACAATTCCTCGTCCAGTTCGAGAAACGGATGAGGCACTTCCCGGCCATCTTCGCGCAGAAGGCGAAAATGGCGATAAACATCACCACGGGACATCTCGCCGGAGAAATGAATGTAGAAGCGTAGAGTATTTTCTGGCAGAACGGCGGCTGAAGGATAAACAGCCACCACTCGGACGCGAGGTCCCGGATCCGGTGCGGGTATCTTCAACCGGACTTGAACCGCCGCCGGATGATTGGCAGACAGCCGCAATTCGGCCACATACTCATGCCCCGCGGCCAGGGGATATAGCGGCTCGAAGCGCACACCGCTTGCGGTCATACTGTAGGTGCCGGCCAAGGCGGGTCGATCCCCAGCCCCCTCCGCCACTCGCACGGGAAACAGCAGCCGCCATTGCTCTGGAGCGGGCGGCTGACGCTTCCAGCGTTGGAGCCACTCGGCAGGCAGATGCCGGGCCTCAATCACCCAGATTTTCTCTCCAGCAGTCCCAGAACTAGGAACGGAGACCAGCACGATCTCCGGCCGTTCCGCTTCTTCTCCACGGAGTACAGACGGCGAAGCCTCAACCCCTTCTGGACACAGGATCGTTCCCAACTCCACGAAAACAACGGGAAAGGAAACACATAGAGCAAGAATACTCACACTCTGGAACGACCGCATGATCATGGCTTTATCCTGGAGAAGAGCACAAAACATGTCGTTACCGGCACCGGGGAGGACTGCACGCCACGCCGCTTGGAGGTTACGGGAAGGCGGAGGCAAGCAGGGGGCCTCGGATCCCAGCAAAAGACCCAGGAGGGCCAGAGAGCGACTCTCGGTACTCCGCTAGCCCTCGCGGTCATTCTCTGCTACGACCTGGCTCACCCATTCGTCCTTACGGCAAGGGAATCGTCTTGAGATCAAAGCCATTCCCGCTGCGGACGAGGATGACCGCTCGGCTATCATCCAGCTTGTCCAACTGGACGACGTTCTGGAGCGACTCGACTTTCTCGAAGCGGACGCCCGCAGTGTCAGCAATGCGGCTGGTGATGGGCTTAGCGGTAGCGAATTCCTCGGTGGGAATCTTGAGGACGCCACGTGCCGTATTGGCCGTCATGATGTACTCCCGGCCATCCTTGGTGTAGGCAATCATGTCCAAAGGCTGATTGCGATTGCCCAACTCCGCAATGGTGACGCCGCGCACCTTGGCCCCCGGTTTAAGTTCCTTCACAGGGATTTTCACGAGCGGAGTGCAGGTGTACGAGGCGATGATGTACTCTTCCTCGCCGATGCGGTAGGGTGTGAAGGTACGAATCGGAGCGTTGGTTTCCAGGCGGCCATGCGAACCGTGATAGATTTCGATGACGGTGCCCTTATCCGCCTCCTTGAAGGGGTAAGGAATGACACGCAGGGTGCTAGCGAACTCTTCGCTGGATAGGCCGGCCACAAAGAGGCGGCCGCCCACGAAGGCCATGCAGGTAATAGCCCCCAACGGTTCCCGCTGCGTCTTGCCGGGATTCGGCAGCTTGACGCTGGAATACTCCACATCCTTGAGCGGAACGGCCTCGACTTCTCCGTTGCGCTTGACGCGAATGAGGGCAGGCTGGCCAGCTCCTGTGCCGCGCGTCACCGCAACGTAAATGTTCCCGGAGGCGGGATTCACCTTCAGGTCGTGGATCCGCACCTCCTTTTCGCCGACTCCCAACAGCCCGGCGATTTTCGCGTCAAGCCGTTCGATGTTCACAGCCTGACTGCCCGCTGGCTTAGTGTCGCCGGTAGACAAGGCTACCACAATGCCACTTTGCGGATCGCCCAAAAACAGCAATCCATCCGGGCCGAAAGCTAGAGCCGTAATCGATTGCAACGGCGGCGTTCCTTTGCTGACTACCCCCTCGGCAGCCCAAAGGGGGGCCACCCACAAGGTCCCGACAAGCAACAGAATCGTTCGCATGCGTCATCCTCCTGTCATGGGCGAAGGAACGGTTCCCAGGCTCACGTCCGATGGGTCATCCGGTGGGCTTCCGCTCCTGCGCCAGCCACACTGGAACCAACCGCGCAGCCAAGGGACACCCACGACGACCCCGAACAATCCATCCCTCACAGAGGGAAAGTGCTCCCGGTTCTTTGATCTTCCTGACTGCCCCATGCTTTATGCAAGGAAAAAATCATGAAAAATGTCGGAGGAAGGAACACCAGGAGGGGGGAACTCCCCCACCACATACTCGTGACTACGTACTGGCACGCAATGCTGCTCCCGACTCCACGGGGAACGAATCACAATCCCGGCACCTCGAAACCCCGCCGGTAGGTTTTATGAACGAAGGCATTGGCCGGCTCATGGTTCGTGAATCGAAGGGCGGCGCTATCCCAGTGCAACTCGACTTTCGGGAATCGCGTCGCGAGGCAGCCCAGCAGAACCATCTCTGTCAGCGGACCGGAGTAGGAAAAAGGGGTGGAAGTTTGGCCGTGGCCACGGATCGCTTCGACGTACTGGAGATAGTGATTGTCCCCCTTGACTTCAGGAAGTTTGTAATCGCGGAATGCCTCGGCGGGAAGCAATTGCGGAGGAGCAATGTAGGGCGAGTAGAGAATCCCCTTCTCTCCGATATAAATCGAGCCTTGGTCGTGAAGCGGTTTGCCGAGGAGTTTTTGGACTTCCTGCGGCGGTCGAGCATTGCCGTTATACCACACCAGGGTCACCGGATCGGTGGTGTACTGGGTGCCGGAAAAGCGGTAATGCACTTCCACATCCAGCGGCCAGTTGTAGTCATTGGGGCCGGGAAGAACCGAGCACACCGTGGTGGGATGGCTCACTCCCAGAGCACCAAAGACTGGATCGAGGATATGGCATCCCATGTCGCCGAAGGTCCCCGTGCCGAAGTCGAGGCGTTTGCGCCAATTGCCAGGGTGATAGTAGCCGTTGCCAATGAACGGTCGTTCCGCCGCCACGCCCAGCCATAAGTTCCAATCGAACCCCGGCGGCGGGGTGTCCTCCCGTTTGGGACGCGGCTGCGGATCGCCCCACTGCTTACCGCTCCAGGAGTACACCTGCTTCACCTTCCCGATCACGCCGTCATGGATCATTTGGACCACTTGCTTGTGAATAGGATGGCTGTGAATCTGAATCCCCATCTGGGTGACGAGCTTCTTTTCAGCAGCCAATTGCCGCATCCAGCGGGCTTCCTGAATGGTATGAGTGAGCGGTTTCTGGCAATACACGTGCAAACCGCGCATCATCGCCCGCAAGGCGATCGGGGCATGCATATGGTCCGGAGTGGAGACATTGACCGAATCGAGATTTTTCTCCTTGTCCAAGAGGACGCGGTAATCCTTGTAGACGGTGCAATGGGGGAACCGCTGTTTGAGATTGCCTAAACGAGCTTCATCGACTTCGGCAACTGCCACCAATTGCAGATGTTTGGAAGCCGTCAGGGCGCTGATGTCCGACGCAGCCATACCACCGGCGCCAAAGCTGGCATGCAGAACCGTCTCGCTGGGGGCAGCGTAACCGTGCCGGCGCCACACATAAGGCCCAACCAGTGCCGTACTGCCAACTTGCAGGAAACGGCGGCGAGTGAGACGAGCCATGGGGAATACTCCTCAACAAGGTTCCGGGGAACACAACACGGAGGAGGGATAGAGGCAGGAACAACGTTTGGGCGTGTCGTTGCCAGTCAATATAGCTGCTTTTTCCCCCGGCGGGAAATAGTTTTCCTCTCAAACCCCTGGGCTGAGTTGACGCCGGCAGCCTGGCCTACCATAATTGGGATAGTTATCAAGAATGGTCCTGTAGTTTGAGGTCTAGTCCGTCGTTTCCCGGACTGTGCGCACCGATGGCTGTATCGCTGCTCGTAGCTTTGCGTTGGTTGGCTCTCGCGATCACCATAGCGGGCGCCATACCGGTGCGCATCTGCACCTGCGGGGCGAGTCTGCATCTGCATGGTCTTTCCCCTTCCGATGGGCAGCAGAACACTCCACCCCTACCGGCCCCGGCTACCCCCGATGAGTCCATTCTGATCGACCATCTTCAACCGCTGGTGGAACATGATCCAGACTGCCACCTGGTACGCCCCCGACCGCTGATGGCAGCGGGGAATCTGCCTGCCCCGGCGGATCTGCCCCACGAAACGAGTCCGGGAATGCCCTTAGTGGAGATGATTTCTTGGGACGGCCTGGCAACCCCCACTTCTGTTTCGTTGGTGTTGGACCCTCACCCACCGCCTTTACGCTTCTCACTAACTCCCTTGCATTTGGCTTTGTGCCAACTCCGCAACTGAAGCCCAGACGCCACCTCACCGGTCCCTGGGTTCCCGCGAAGGGAACGACTTAGGGAACATTCGCCTTCCGGGGAATGGCTTCTGGGATTTCGATTCTCGCGGAGTGTTTATTATGCGTATCGGGCACTGGCTTGTTCGCGGTCTAGCAGGATTGTGCCTCATCGGTGCTTTGGTAGCGGCCTATCAAACCCAGGACTACTGGTGGCCTTACGTGTTCCCTGCATCGCCTCCTCCCGTTGAGGAAGCAGGCGCGGGGGAAACCGAACATGCTCCAGCCGATCGCATCAAACTCTCGCCGCAGGCACAGCAGAACCTGGGTCTGCGTTCCGCAACTTTGACTCCGCGACCCTATTGGCGGACATTGTTGATTCCTGGGGTCGTGGTCGATCGGCCAGGGGAATCGGACCTGGGCATCCACGCCCGTGTGGGGGGAGTGATCACAGACATTGCCATTCGGCCTGGCGAGACGGTCCGTCCCGGCCAGCTTCTCTTCCGCATCGAGTTAGTCAGCGAGTTTCTTCAGGCCACCCAAATTGAACTGGCCAAAACGGTCAAGGAACTAGCTTTGGCGCAAGTGGAGAGGGACCGGATTGCGCGGTTGGTAGAAGGGGGCAGCGTCGCCGCGGCAGAACTCGTGCGGCAACAAAGTCAGGTGGAACGCCTGACGCACCTTGTTCAGTCCTTGCGCCGGCAGTTGCAGCTTTACGGCCTGCAACCGGACCAGATTGATCGGATCGAGAAAGGCGCGGTGGAAACCACGCTGCTCTTGACCGTGCCGCTGCGTTCCGACGCCCCCACTGCTCAGACGGTGTATGAGGTCAAGGAGCTAAAGGTCCGCTTGGGCGATCAGGTGGCCGCCGGGGCGCATCTGTGCACCTTGTCCGACCACCGCTGGCTCTTTATCGAAGGCTGGGCCTTTCCCAGCGAAGCTAAAGCCCTCACCGAAGCGGCAGAGAAAAACTGGCCCGTTACCGCCGATTTTGTGGACGAGGAACCAGGAGATTGGCCGCCCCTCGAGCCGCTCACTATCCACCATCTTGGCAACCAGTTGGACCCGCGTAACCGGACCTTTCCGTTCTATCTGTCGTTGCCCAATCAAGCCCGGTCTTTTGAGCGCAATGGCAAAACCTACCTGGCCTGGCGCTTCCGCCCTGGGCAGCGGGTCCGCCTGCGCGTGCCTGTGGAAAAGCTCGCCACGTATGGCCCCGATGGCCTCACGAGCCTCGACCCCTTCGTGGTGCCCGTAGAGGCCGTGGTGCGGGAAGGACCGGAAGCCTATGTCTTCGTTCAGGCGGGCGATCTGTTCATCCGTAAACCTGTGCGCGTGTTGTACGAGGATTGGCGCGAAGCAGTCCTGGCCAACGACCGGAGCATCACCCAAGCGGAACTCGTGGTACTGAACCAGGCAGCGGCTCTGAATCGCGCCCTCAAAGCCGCTCAGGCCGGCGGCTCGGACCATGACCATGATCACTGAGGCCATGCTTGTGGAAAGCCTCGAAAGCTTCCGATCGCTGCTCATTGCTGATCCAACCCACTGGCGCTGTCCTACCCGCTGCTCGCCAGCCTCGGACTGCCAGGAGTGATATCGATGCTCAACGCCGTTATTCTCTTTGCGCTGCGCCACCGCCCGCTGATTGTCATCACTGCCCTGGCCGTTCTGTGCTACGGGGGCTATTTGGCAAGCACAATGCCGATCGACGTATTCCCCGAATTGGACCGTCCGCGGGTCACCATCTTGACCGAATGTCCCGGCCTGGCAGCGGAAGAAGTGGAAACGCTCGTGACCTTTCCGATCGAATCGGCTGTCATCGGTGCTAGCGGAGTGACCGACGTGCGTTCTCAGTCGGCGCCGGGTTTTTCCTCCGTGGTGGTGGAGTTCGATTGGGGAGTGGAACAGCGGTATGCCCGCCAGGTAGTCCAGGAACGCCTGGCGACGGTGATGGCGGATTTGCCCGCCGATGTTCGCCCCCACATGGCACCGCCTGGGGCATTGCTGGGCCAGATTATGCTGGCGGGTTTGCGTCGGCAACTCGGTCCCCACGGCGGCATCCTGGCCCCCATCCCGAATACTCCTTACGTGGTCGAGCAGCTTCCCCCGGTGTCCGCACCGCCACCGGCTTCCTCACCCGCTGCCACGGCTTCTGGCACCACTGCCCCTTGCATTGCCGTTTGGCAACCCACCGAGCGCCGGGACCCCAGCCGTTGGATTGCCGTTCCCTACGAGGCTGCCCACTGGCAACCCCCGGATGCGGAAGGCAATCGCCATCTCTGGCTCCTACTCGATGGCAAGCCCCACTGGGTCCTCTTCCCCAGTGAGCAGAAACAGCAGATGGAGCTACGCACCCTTGCCGACTGGGTGGTCCGCCCCCGCTTGCTCAAGGTTCCTGGAGTGGCTCAAGTGCTCACCGTCGGCGGCGGGCGCAAGCAGTATCACGTCCTGATCGACCCTTATGCCCTCCACGAATTCGACTTGACCTTACAGGATGTGGAAACCGCTTTGCAGCAGAATAATGTCAACACCAGCGGCGGACTATCCACCTCGCGGGATGTGGAACGCTCCATCCGCGTGTTGGGGCGCTTGGGACCGCACAGCGAGCAAGTCCTGGCTGACCTGCGGAAGATTCCCCTCCGTCCGCATCCGCATCGTCCGATCCTGCTGGAACAAGTCGCGCGGGTGACCGAAGCCCCGCAGCTTCCCCGCGGCGATGCCAGCATCAATGGCCATCCGGGCATCCTCATCAATATCATCAAGCAACCGCAAGCCGACACCCGGCAAGTCACCGCCGCCATCCAGGATACCTTGGTCCAAATCGAACCGTCTCTCCCCCTGGACGTTATCATCGACCGCAATCTTTACCAGCAGCGGGACTTCATCGACCGCGGCGTGTACAACGTCGGGGAAGCTCTCGTCATCGGAGCCGTGCTCGTCCTGGTGGTATTGTTCCTCTTTCTGCTTAACGTCCGCACTACGTTCATTTCGCTGACTGCTATTCCCTTGTCGCTGGCGATTACAGCGATTATCTTCCGCCTGGTCGGCCAGCTCACGGGCACGCCGCTGTCCATCAACATCATGACCCTGGGCGGCATCGCGGTGGCTATCGGTGAACTCGTAGATGACTCGGTGGTGGACGTGGAAAACATCTTCCGTCGGCTGCGGCAGAATGCCCACTCGTCCCAGCCGCGATCTCCCCTGCGAGTCATTTACGAAGCCAGCGTCGAAATCCGCTCCACGATTGTCTTCGGCACCCTCGTGGTCATTCTGGTTTTTCTCCCCCTGTTCGCTCTATCCGGGATCGAGGGTCGGCTCTTTACGCCCTTGGCAATCGCCTACATCACTTCGATTCTCGCATCCCTGCTGGTGTCCTTGACCCTGACACCGGTGCTGTCGTACTACCTGCTGTCGCGCGCGCCGGTCCTCCATCGGGAAAAGGAGAGCCTGCTCGTGCGGGTTCTCAAGGCCATCGCCCGCATCCTCATCCGCTGGAGCATGCGCTACACTTATCTTCTGCTTTTGGCAGCCTGGCTCCTGGTCGGCTACTGCGCCTGGCGGCTGACCACCCTCGGCGCCGATTTCCTACCGGCCTTCGACGAGGGAACCGTTCAGATCAATGTCCTGCTTCCCTCCGGCAGTTCGCTCCAAGCCTCGAATCAGATCGCTGCCGTGGTCGATCGCCTCCTACGCCGCTATCAGGTGTCCCCCGAAAATCCCCACGGCGAGATCCTGACCTATGCCCGCCGGACAGGACGCTCCGAACTGGACGAGCACGCCGACCCGCCCAACGAGAGCGAATTCTTCGTCACTATCAACCCCGATTGCGGGAAAAGCCGCAGCGAAATCCTGCACCTGCTCCGTTCAGCGGTCACGGAGGAACTCGCGGGAGTCGATGTCGAAGTCGAGCAACCTCTGGCCCACCTCATCAGCCACCTGATCTCTGGCAGCACCGCTCAGATTGCGATCAAGATTTATGGCGATGATCTGAATGTGCTGGAACGCTTGGCTCAGGAAGTCCGCTCCGCCGCGGCGACGGTCCCCGGCGTCAGCTCCCTGGTCATCGAACGCATTGGGCTAGTCGAGGAGGTCCACATCAAGCTCAAGCCCGAGGCCCTCGCCCATTACGGCTTGAGTCGGGAGTATGTCGGGCACTTCCTGCAAACCGCCTTGCGGGGTTCGGTGGTGTCGCAAGTCATCGAAGGGCAGCGGCGCTTTGACTTGGTCATCCGTTTTGACGAACCTTACCGCACGGATGTGGCGAATCTCCGCCACCTGCACCTGGAGCTGCCCAACGGCGACCACCTGCATCTGGAGCAGATTGCGGATGTCACCCCCCCCACCGGCGGCGATGTGGGCGCCAACCAGGTCAAGCGGGACAATCTGCGCCGCCGGCTGATTGTCCGTTGCAACGCTCAAGGGCGGGACTTGGTCAGTGTGGTGCGTGACATTGAGCAGACCGTTTCGGCCCGCGTTCAACTGCCAGAAGGTTACTTCATCGAATACGGCGGCCAATTCGCCAGCCAACAACGGGCGACTCGCACCCTCAGCATCCTGGCCGCTATTGCTGTCCTGGGCATCTTTCTGCTCCTGCTCATGCCCTTGCCCTCCCTGCGGATCGTCCTGCAAATCCTCAATGCCGTACCCACTGCCTTCATCGGCGGCGTCCTGGCTCTGGTTGTGACCGGACAGACCGTCAGCGTCGCCAGCCTCGTCGGTTTCATCTCGCTGGGAGGCATCGCCATCCGCAATAGCATCCTGCTGATGAACCACTACATTCACCTCATGCGGCACGAAGGGGAAAGTTTCAGCGAGCAGATGATCCTGCGCGGCACGCTGGAACGCCTCACGCCGGTCCTCATGACGGCAATGACGGCCAGTTTCGCCCTCCTCCCCCTGGTCGTCGGCGGGCAGCAGCCGGGCCGGGAAATCCTCTATCCCGTCGCCACGGTCATCCTCGGCGGCATTCTCACGGCAACTTTCTGCCAGTTTCTCATTCATCCCGGCGTCTTCTGGCGCTTCTGCGGACGAGACGCTGTGCGACTGGCCCAGTCCACCCCCACCAACACTGGGGATCTTGACTCTTCCTCCTCAGCGGTCCCTGACAAACCCTCGTCGCTTCCAAACTCCCCCGCCTCCTAATCCGCCCTTCATTCCTCACGATTACTCATTCCTCGTGGGTATGCCTCATGAGGTATTCGTCCCCCGCGGTTATGCCCATCGCTGCCGGTCCAATTGCTGGCCTTGATTTTCCCCTCAGCAAAAACCTCTAGTCAGCAAAAAAGCCCTCGTTTGAGACTCCACGGCGAAAAAAGCTCTCACTTGAGGCTCCAGAGCAGGGATGGCCCAGAGGATTTCGTATACCAGCAGCGGTGGGAACGGAGAGGAATACAGACTTACTCAGGGAAGTTACAATGAACACGGCGGCGCTAGCTCCATCCCCTCAGGATACCGAGTGATTCGCCGCACTGGAGAAGAACCGATGAGCCTGGAAGATTACACCCCCTATCAGCAACGTATCATCAAGCGCTACTACCGCCATCGAGGTCAGATCGCTTGGCAACGGCTGGCAGAACTGGTCAGCGAGCTGTATCTAGCGGAAGGAAAACGACGGGACCGGCTCTGGGAGGATGTGGCCGCTCACCTCCGCGCTTTGGAGGTGCCCGAAGCGCGCATTGCCCACATCCTCCAGCAGAAAGACCCCCAGATCTTAGCCCGACTCGTGAAGGAGCGCCTCCAGGGATGAAAAGGGAACTCCGCGCGACTGAAACCCCACCTGCGAGCCGAGGCGTCACTTCAAGCTAAACGAGTAGCAATCGCTCCGCGGGCCTGCCCTCCCCGTCGCCGCACCTGGACCCGCAGATCGGAAACCGCAGCTCCGAAGACATCGGCGTCGCGAGCCACCACGTAAAGAGAATCCGCTCCGGCACAGAGTGCGTCGCGCTGAGGGTTCTCGCCCCACACTCCTCCATCGACGAGCACCCAATCGTACCACTGGCGCAATTGGGACAGTACCAGCGGCAAAGACCGGCCCACTGCTTCGGGTGGGACTGGTGAAGCCTCACCTGCGCTGAGAACGTGCAACCGTTCGATCCCGGTAGGCTGGAGTGCCAGCGTCAAAGGACACTGACCCACAAGCACATCCGACAAACCAGGAGCGGACGGCATACCCAAGCGAGCGGCGACAGCGGGCCGCTCCCCATGAGCATCCACCACGACAATCCGCCCCCGTTGGCGGGCCGCCTGAATGGCCAGGTTCAAGATGACGGTTGTAGTTCCCGCTTCCGACGCAGGCGCGACAAAATGTAGTAGATGGCTGGCATTGCCCCGACACTGCTGGACAATCGCTTCCCAAACTTCTTTGTACTCGGTGCTGATAGGATGTTGCGGCTGATGAAAGACAACCAAAGAAGCATCCGGCTCGGACGGTTGAGGGGCGTCGCTCTGGCGAGCCGCGGGAAAATCGTGGAATCGCACGGAGAGATACAGCGGTGGTGAGGCATCGGCCAATCGGGGGTAAGGCCGGGTCTGAGGAGTTGGACCGGTCCGGGAAAACCCAGCCGCACCGCTGCCGCGGGAAGTCGAGGCGACTGAACCGGCTGAAGATGCGACCACGGTGCCGACCGGACCTTCCGGTCCGCCTATTTCGATGTACGGCACCTCTTCCGGGCTGTTCTCCCATACCCCGTCGTCGGGCGCCATCGAAACGGCAGGCACAGGAGCGGCAGCATCCGTTCCAGTCATAGCGTTGTAAAGCCGGCTCATCCCTGGCCCTCGCTGTGATAGTAGAACCCCGCGGCCCTCATGCTGCTTCTACCTCCGGTACGCCGCCAGGTGCTGTTACTTCCTTCGTCTGAACCAGGGACGAGACTTGATCTTTGCTGGCTGCCCGCCGCTCGCATCGAGAACCATCCCCCGATGGAAGGCCCGGCGGCACGGCGGCTATTCCCTCCCCCACCTCTTCCTCCTGCTCCCGTTGCTGAGTCAACTTCGCTTCCCCAGATTCCTCGGCTATCTTCGGCGATAAACCCAGTTGCTGGATGGCTTCCCAAACCGCCTCACCATCCACACAGGAAGCTTCATCCACCTGGGCCAAGCGCTCGGCCTCCAGCGACAATTGCACCAAACGGTGGGCATTCCCCTGGCAAACACGTGCGATCCATGCCAGCGCCTCCTCCTCGATCGGCAGCGACGCCTGTTGCCAATGCCAACGCAGGAAGGTCAGCGACTCTTCTTCACTCCACGCTTCCAGACGGCAATGGAGGCCCACGCGTGCGGCAAAGGACTGCAAGGCTGGTTGGCGCAGCTTGGCGAGAAGTCCGCATTGCCCCGCCAATACCGGGATCACCACCGCACCTTGAAAGCTACCGAAACTGGTCAACAGCCGCATCTCTTCGATCGCTTCTTCCCCCAAATGCTGGGCTTCATCCACGATCAGCGACACCGGCATCTTGGCAGAAACTAATACCTCCCAGACGGCCAGGCGCAATTCCTGCGGGGAACGTCCCTGATAAGGAAGGCCGAGATCGAAGAGGATCGCCTGGTACAATTCGGCGGCGGTCTCGGCCCGGCCATGGGGAATGAGCCAAAGCGTTGCTGCGGGAGGCAGGTCTGCCAGGAGGAGCCGCAACAGCATGGTTTTGCCCACACCGCTGGGACCCGTGATGACCACGCTTTCCCGCCGTTGCCAAGCCCGCCGGCACATCTGACGCGCCGCCTCCAGAGCAGGCAGAGGGCAATAGCGCTTTCCCTCCAACGCAAAACCGGCCCCCGACAACGCTATGCCTGACTCCCTCACACTAACCCTCCTTTGGCCCTCCAACCTCGCCCTCTAGAACAGCCCGGTCGACGATCTTCACATCAGCCTTTGACAGTTCCACGGGCGGAAGTTTTGCAGCTCTAAGGGCAGTTTTTCCATGCGCAAACACCCAGTTTTCGCCTCCAGTCGCGCCAGAACTCCCCCCGCGATCCAAGGAACAGCCCGGCTGCGATGATACCCATGCCCCTTGTCATCATCGACGAGTCTGCTGTCTTCATCGACCCGACCGGAGGAGTCACTTGACAGGATCGGTTACCTTGGGATGGAAAGGGCGCTACCGGCAGAGGATTGGCCAGCGGTCGAGGGAGGCTTTCGCGGAACTCTACCTAAAGAGTGGAGGATTCAAGCCCTGCACTCCACAAGCAGTCGCCAACACGATGCGATACAAAATTTCCTAACCACTTCAGGCTGGTAGCGACAATGTGTGTGCAGTTGGAGAGACTGGCGGAGGCATTCGTCTGATGCGAAACATCCGCGGCGGATACATAATGATTCCCTGAAGGACTACTACAAGCATCGAGATATAGAGCGTGGTGAAAAAGATGTCTGGCAAACCTTCGTAAAACAGGAGGTCGTGGAAGAGGCGGCCTAGGAAAGTTTGACCGCTGTCAAAGGGCTGGCCGGCCAACTCGCGCAGTTGCTCCTCCCACACCGTCAACGGACAGCGGATTCCCATGATCGCTTCGTAAGCCACAATCGCAATGGCCAGTAAATGGGTCAGGCGGAACCATGGATTGCGCGCCCACTGCCAGCGGAACGGGGCAGCGATCACAATCAGAACCTGCCCAACAACCACATACGCAACATAGGCCAGATGTAGAGCCACTACCACATCTGCCAACAAACCATAATATACAGATTCACTCATGATACAGTTCCACCAGCAATATGTAGATCGATTCCCGGAATAGGTCTTACAGTCGGACCAGCGATCTCTGTCACGCCGCCAGGGATCCGGATCACGGTGAGTGCACAATGGGAAGTATCTCAATAGGTAGGATGGAGAAAAGCGGGAACTATTCCCCAAAAAGCAGCATCAGCCGGCTATCTCAAGTTTCATTTCAAACACCCAGTATCACAGCCGCCGGCCCATCCATGCAGGCAGTAGAGGCAAGCATGCCCAGAATTATCCCGCAAGGAAAGTGGAACAGCGTCTCAGTGAGATGCCCGAACTCATGACGCGGGATCTCCGGGTATGACCTGTTTCCGAGGCAGAGGGTTTGTACCGAAGGGGAAAGAGGGCGGGGGAAGGCCGGTTGGCCTCCGACGTGATCAAGTCATCGCGGGGCTAGCGCGGCTCATCCGCAGGCAGCAGCCGTCAGTGCACCAGGTAGCCGAAGCGCTCTGTGAATTGAGACGGGGTCATTTTGACCACGGCGGCGAGCTTTTCCAGGCGTGCGGGATCGTCGAAATCGCTCTTTTCCAAGCGGATCATATAGCGGCGGGCCACCTCGTAAGTTTCGCTGTGAATGTCCACGAGTCGCGGGCGCATTTTCCGGGTCGCCGGATCGATCATTTCCTCAAAGGGCCGGGGAACCATGCTGCCGCCTACGAAGGTGATGACCACACCGTGGCGTTCGGCCTGCGGCGAGAGAAGAAACTTGACGGCCCCGTAGCCAAGATTGCGGGTGTACTCTGCATCGAAGGGAATGGGATCGGCGCAACGCAACTCATACCCCAGGTCCTTGTCGATCATGTCAAATTTCAAACCGAGTGCCTTGAGGCGGTCGGCCAAAAAGGTGCGAACCAGTCGGCCAAATTCGATCTCGCCCAGCCGCAAGTGCCCGAAGGCATCCACCTCGATATTGCCGAACTTGCCGGGATTTTGGCTCAGGATTTCCTTGAGGCGTTCCTCGCCGATGCTTTCCATCAGTCCCTCCGCCAGGACCGCCAGGCCGTAACCCTTCCCCTGAGCCTTGCGCTTGATCATCGAACCGATGATGATGTCGCAGATCAGCTCCAGCGTGACCGTGCGATTCTGGAACTCCTCGGCGATGATGGTCACCGTCGCCGCCGAGGCTTTGCCGATGCCCAGGGCCAGATGACCGGCAGCGCGCCCCATGCTGACCACAATGTACCAGCGGTTGGTGGTTTTGGCGTCCTCATGCAGGTTACGCGCGAGTTGAGCGCCGTAATGCCGGGCCGTCTCAAAACCAAAGGTGGGAATACCAGGAGGCAAAGGCAGGTCGTTGTCAATCGTTTTGGGTACGTGAGCTACCCGGATTTCTCCGCGGGCATGTTGATACACCTGACTGCCGCTGAAAGCTGTGTCATCCCCGCCAATCGTCACCAGATACTGGATCCCCAAGCGCCTCAACCCCTCCAGGACATTGGCCATGTGCTGCGGGTCTTTCGTCGGGTTGGTCCGGCTGGTGCCGAGAAGGCTTCCCCCCTTCTGGTAAAAGGGGGCAACATCCGGGATTGTCAAAGTGCGAACCTGGGTGAGATCGCCGTTGACCAAATGCTTGAATCCATCGCGAATGCCGATCACCTCCAATCCTTGATTGATAGCTTCGATGGTCACGGAACTGATGACGCCATTGATGCCGGGAGCCGGTCCTCCTCCAACGACAATGCCCAACTTACCACGCTCTGCCATAGGGACAATTCCTCAAAGGTTCACAAACAGATTTCGATGGTCTGGAGCACTGCGATGTCTCGCCGCACCCAGACTCGCGGTATAGCATCGGAAGCGGCCCTCTCAGATTCAAGGGGGGAGAGTTTCTGGACCCCGGAGAATAAGGTTCGGTTTCCGGTTGACCCAGCGGAAAGAACGAATAATCCGAGTAACATTCTGGCAACATTTCGATCCGGTTTCCTCAGCCTCTCCTCGACCCAGCGGCATTCTTCCTTCCTCTCCATCCACCATTCAAGTTGCGACCTGAAAAACTGTTTTGAGAGACAGAGAAGGGATTCCTTACCTCCATCCCCAAAAGTTGACCAATGATCCTCCATCGAAAAAGGGGACCAATGATCCGCTACAGGGCTGCCAGAATCGGCGGGGAGCGGACCGGACGATACTGCCAGAATGGCACCAAGGGCGGGGAAACACGAGCGGGAATGAGTCATAAGTCTTTACGGAATCGTGACTAATGAACGATCGGTTAAGAGGCACAGGAATTGCATCTGCAAGTTGTGCATCGATGGGATATTGCCCAGACGATCGTTCATCCGAGGCATCCAACGACTCGATCAGGGAACACGACCCATGGCATCGAAACAACTGACTTACGCAGACGAGGCGCGCCAGAAGTTGCTCAGCGGGGCGAGCAAACTGGCACGGGCGGTCCGTTGCACGTTAGGTCCTCGCGGTCGTAATGCGGTCATCGATAAAGGCTGGGGGGCCCCGAACGTGACCAAAGACGGTGTGACGGTGGCCGAAGCCATCGACCTGCTGGACCCCTTCGAGAACATGGGCGCGCAACTGGTCAAGGAAGCCGCTAGCAAGACCAGCGATGTCGCCGGGGATGGTACGACCACCGCCACGGTCCTGGCCGAGTACATCTTCCGCGAGGGACTGAAAGCCGTGGCTGCCGGGCACGACCCGATGGCCCTGGTCCGCGGCATTCAGAAGGGAGTCAGCCTGGTCGTCGAAGAATTGCAAAAGCTGGCCGAACCTGTTGATCCCAAGGATACCAAGGCTCTCACCGAGGTCGCCACCATCGCTGCCAACAACGATAAGGAAATCGGCCAGAAACTAGCGGAAGCCCTCAAAAAGGTGGGAGCTAAAGACGGCGTGGTCACCATCGAAGAGGGCAAGGCGGCGGAAACCGTCGTCAACGTCGTCCAAGGTATGCAGTTCGACCGGGGCTATCTCTCGCCGCACTTCGTCACCAATCAGGAAGAAGTCGTCTGTGAATTCGAGAACCCCTACATCCTCATCTACGAGGACAAGATTTCCAATGTGAAGTCGCTCATTCCCCTCCTGGAGTGGGCCGCCAAACAAAAGGACCCGCTGCTCATCATCGCCGAAGACGTGGAAGGGGAAGCCCTTGCGACATTAGTGTACAACAAGCTCAAGGGCGTGCTCCGGGTCTGCGCCGTCAAGGCCCCCGGCTATGGGGACCGCCGCAAGGCCATGCTGGAGGATATCGCCATCCTCACCGGCGGTAAGGCCATCTTCAAGGACCTGGGCATCCAACTGGAGAGCGTCAAGCAAACACCCAAGGGACCGGTACCGACTGTGGTGGACTACTTGGGCCGGGCCAAGAAAGTCCGGGTCGATGCCGAGAACACCACGATCACCGAAGGGAAAGGCGATCCCGCCGCTATCGAAGGCCGGGCCGAGCAAATCCGCAAGGAAATCGAAAAGACGGAAAGCGAATACGATCGGGAAAAGCTTCAGGAACGCCTGGCGAAATTGGCGGGTGGTATCGCTGTCGTGAAGGTCGGCGCGCCCACTGAGACGGCCATGAAAGAACGCAAGGCCCTCTACGAAGATGCCCTGCATGCCACACGAGCCGCTTTGGCGGAAGGGATCGTTCCAGGCGGCGGCGTCGCTCTGCTCAATGCCCGCAAGGTCCTGGAGAAAGCCCGGAAGAATCACGACAATCCGGAAGAAGCCCAAGGACTGAGCGTGCTCTACGATGCCCTGGCTATGCCTACCCGCCTCATCGCGGAAAACGCCGGTTATGACGGCACCGTCGTGGTCAACAACATCCTCAAGCAGAAGGACAAGAACTACGGCTTCAACGCCGACACGGAACAGTACGAAGACCTGCGCAAGGCAGGGGTGATCGACCCTCTCAAAGTCACCCGCAGCGCCTTGCAGAACGGCGCCAGTGTCGCCTGCCTGCTCCTGACTACCGAATGCATGATCGCTGACATACCGGAACCCAAGAAAGCCGGCGGACAAGACGATCACCATCACCATGACTTCTAAGGTCTCGTAACTTCCAACCCCAGCCAGAGGGCATACCAACTGGGATGGGGCTGGAAGCACACAAAGATAACGAGCTTGACGAGGACATAACCATAAACTGCTCTTTTCGATCCTTACGGGAGAACACACATGGCGAAAAAAGAAACCACGAACATCACCCTGCGTCCTCTGGATGATCGCATTGTCGTGGAACCGCTCGAGGCCGAAGAGAAAACCCCCGGCGGTATCCTGCTGCCGGATACTGCCAAGCAGAAGCCGCAGCAGGGCAAAGTCATCGCCGTCGGACCGGGACGGCAGACCGATGATGGCAAGCGGCTGCCCCTGAATGTGGCCGTAGGCGACATCGTCCTGTTCGGCAAATACAGCGGCTCTGATGTCGAGGTCAACGGCAAGGAACTGAAAATCCTCCGCGAAAGCGATATTCTGGCCAAGCTCGAAAAGTGAACGGCCGAAAACCCAAGGGAGCGTGCCTGCTTACCTGGCGTTGCATCTGCATAAGCTGGGATCGAATACGATAGAACAATCACCGCAAAGGGGAGATATCAAAGATGGCTAAGCAACTGCTGTATACCGACGAGGCTCGCAAAAAACTGCTAGCGGGTGCGGAGAAACTCGCCAAGGCCGTCGGTTCCACCTTGGGACCGACCGGACGGAATGTGATCATCGAAAAATCCTTCGGCGGTCCGGCAGTCACCAAAGACGGCGTCACCGTTTCCAAGGAAATTGACCTGCCTGATCCGTTCGAGAACATGGGCGCCAAGCTGGTCAATGCGGTGGCTCAGAAGACCAGCGATGTGGCGGGGGATGGAACCACCACGGCCACGGTCTTGGCGCTGGCGATCTACCAGGAAGGCCTGCGCAGTGTCAGCGCCGGGGCCAACCCCATGAGCATCAAGCGCGGCATCGACAAGGCCGTCGCCAAAGCCGTCGAGTACATGGAAAACAACCTCACGAAAAAGCTCACCAAAAAAGAGGAAATGGAGCAAGTGGCCACCATTTCCGCCAACAACGATCCCCGGATCGGCAAACTGATGGCTGACGCCTTCGAGAAAGTGGGCAAGGACGGCGTCATCACTGTGGAAGAAGGAAAGACGTCAGAAACGACCCTGGAATTTGTCGATGGCATGCAGTTCGACAAGGGGTACATCTCCCCCTACTTCGCGGTCAACACCCAGGACCTGAAGTGGGAACAGGAGAATGTCTTCGTCCTGCTCCATGAGAAGAAGCTTTCCAGCGTACGGGAATTGCTACCCATTCTGGAGAAAGTCGCCCAAGCCCGCCGGCCTTTGCTGATCGTGGCCGAAGATGTGGAGAGCGAAGCCCTGGCCATGCTCGTGGTCAACCGCCTCAAGGGCCTCCTGGAAGTATGTGCCGTCAAGGCCCCTGGCTTCGGCGATCGCCGCAAGGCCATGATGGAAGACATCGCTGTTCTGACCGGAGGCGTCTTCCTCAGCGAGGATCGCGGCATCAAGCTAGAAAATGCTACCCTGGATATGCTGGGTACCGCCGACCGTGTCGTCGTGGACAAGGAAAGCACCACCATCATCTGCGACAAGTCGGTGGACAAGAAGCGCCAGGAGGCGATCAAGGCCCGGGTGGATATGATCCGCAAGCAAATGGAACAAACCGAGAGCGAATACGATAAGGAGAAGTTCTCGGAGCGGCTGGCTAAACTCGTGGGTGGCGTCGCCATCATCAAAGTCGGAGCGGCCACCGAAGCGGAAATGAAGCAAACCAAAGGACGAGTTGAAGACGCTTTGCATGCTACGCGAGCCGCCGTAGCTGAGGGGATCGTACCAGGAGGTGGTGTGGCCCTGCTCCGCTGCATTCCTGTAGTGGAGGAGTTAGCCGCCAAACTTAAAGGCGACGAACAAACCGGAGCGGAGATCGTCGCGCGGGCCTTGTCCAAACCGCTCCGGCAAATCGCCGAAAACTGCGGCAAGGACGGCGCCGTCATAGCCGATGAAGTCCGCATCCGCGGCGAGAAAAACCTCAACATCGGCTACGATGCGAATACCGATGAATTCGTGGACATGTTCAAAGCGGGGATCGTCGATCCTCTGCGCGTGACCCGCAATGCTCTGCAAAACGCTGCCTCCATCGCGGGACTGATGCTGACCACAGAAGTAGCTATTACCAAGATCGAAGAGGAAGACGACAAGAAGAAGGCTCCCGTCGCCGGGGCCGTCGCCTGATCGAGACCCACTTCCGCAGGCGAACACGCCCAATCCCCGCGGAGTCGGTCCATTTTCAGCCGCCTGGCTTTCCGACGACGGCCCTTTTCCTCTTACCCGTCTGCCTTGACCTTGACACAGTCCAAAGAGAATGGCCGTACAATAAAGTCGGCTTACCTCTTTGGACTGTTGTCCTTTCTGCTCCCGTACCGAGACCGGAAACGCCCTTGGCGATGGATCGACTATGCCTAAGCGTTGCTACTACGAGGTTCTAGGGGTCCCCCGAACCGCCACGGAAGCTGAAATCACCAAAGCTTACCGTGCTTTGGCAAAAAAGTACCACCCGGATCAGAATCCGGGCGATGATTCGGTGCTGGAAAAGTATCACGAGGTGTCGGAAGCTTACGAAGTCCTCAAGGACCCGGAAAAGCGGGCCATTTATGATCGGTATGGTCATGAAGGCCTAGCCAACGGCGGGATACCCCCAGAAGGGAGTATCCATATTGACCTGTCAGAGGTTTTCGACGATCTGATCGGCGGCCTATTCGGCGGGCGCCGGCGGGGGGGACGGGGCGCTCAGCGCCGCGGTGCAGACATCGAGGAAGTGCTCGACCTGGAGTTGCTGGAAGCCGCCACGGGAGTCTCCCGCACCCTAACCGTGCGTTATGAGGCGAATTGCCGCACCTGTGGAGGGACGGGCGCACGTCCGGGCACCCAGCCGGTCGTCTGCCGCCGCTGCCGGGGGAGCGGCACGGAGTATATCAGTGGCGGATTCTTCGCTCTGCCGCAGCGCTGTCGGGCCTGCGCCGGTGCAGGTTACACCATTGCCCATCCCTGCACGGACTGTCGGGGGCGAGGGCGGGTCGAAGCCCGCGAGACGGTCACCGTCACTATTCCTCCGGGAGTGGACACACGCACGCGCCTGACCCTGCGCGGCCACGGACACGAAGGAACTCCCGGCGCACCCCGTGGAGACCTGCACCTGATTCTCCGCGTCCGGGAACACAAAGTCTTCGAGCGGGACGGCCACAACTTGATCTGCCAGTGCCCCATCTCCTTCGCGCGGGCCGCCTTGGGAGGAACGGTCGAATTGACTACCCTTACAGGAGAAAAGGTGACCCTCCAGGTCCCCCGTGGCACGCAAACCCATACGGTCCTGCGGGTTCCCGGCCACGGCATGCCCGATCTGGACAACCCCCGCCGTAGAGGCGACCTGCTCGTCGTCCTCATCGTCGAGACGCCCACCCAACTCACCCCGGAACAGGAACAACTCTTCCGCCGATTGGCAGAACTGGAGGGAAATGCCCCACCGGCAGCACCCCGCAAAGGCATCCTCGGAAAATTGAAGGATCTGATCACCGGCGAACACCCTCCAACGTAGTGAACGCCGGGGCGAAACATCCCCAGGATGCCCTCATGATGCAACGCCACGGCTCCAACACCCAAACGCCCGTGCGGAATCCCATAATCTTCCGGAATAACCTTGAGGGATCTCGACTATGGTGGAGGATCGGATGACCCCTACCCCAGAGAGTGCCGCGGCGGATCGGAGCGATTCTAGCCCTGTTGCGAACGACACGCCGACCGACGCTAATGAAGTGGAACGCTTGCGGCAATTACTCGCGGAAACCGAACAGAAGCTGGCCAGCGTCGAAGCGGAATTGCACAACTTCAAGCTCCGCCTAGCCGACGTGGAAAATTACCGCAAACGCCTGCTCCGGAATGTAGAAGAAGAAAAAAAATACGCAGTCGAACCGCTGGTGCGGGACTTACTCGGCGCCTTCGACAATTTGGAACGAGCCATCGAGGCGGCGAAAGCCGCAGGGGACAACGGCCCTCTGGCAGTCGGCGTTGGCGCGACAGCCGCCCAGATTTTAGACATTCTCCGCCGCCACGGCGTCACGCGGATCGAATGTGCCCCCGGCACACCGTTTGATCCCAACATCCACCAGGCCGTGGCCCAACAGCCGAGCCAGACGGTGGCGCCGGGACACGTGTTGCAAATCCTCCATCACGGTTTCCGCCTCCACGATCGGGTCCTGAGACCCACCGCCGTGGTCGTGGCTGCTGCACCGGAAGCCCCACCCGCTGAACCGGCTTCCCACCAGGGCAATCCCTCGGCTTCTTGACTTGCCACGACGACCAAGCTCTGACGTTGCCCGGCGATAACTGCGCGTCGGAGCGTAGCACGGGAACCAACACCCTCCGAGCAGCATCGGGAAAATCCAAGCTTACGAGCAGCCTTCCAAGTATACGTGTATCAGGGGGTGAAAAGCGAAAGAAGAGTGAGAAGCCAATAACTCAGACCGACGGAAGTCGATGTTCCAAGTCCGAAAGGAGCGAGTGTTACCATGCCCACTTACGAATACGCCTGTGGCGCGTGTGATCATCGCTTTGAGCAGTGGCAGTCGTTTTCGGCGGCGGCCTTGACCGATTGCCCCCGCTGCGGCCAACCTCGTTTGGTTCGCCTCTTTGGCAGCGGCGGAGCTATCATCTTCAAAGGAAGCGGTTTTTACGAAACCGACTATCGCCGCCCCCAGTCCCAACGGCAAGCGGATAAAAATCGGAAACAGCAGGACTCGACTGCCCCTTCGGCTAGTTCCAGCTCGGCCTCGCCCCCAGGAAACAATGCCGATTCCCCCTCCTCGGAGCCAGGCACCTCGCGGCAGGCATAATACATCGGACACCACTCCATCCCCTCGGAGATGGAAATCTATAAACCGGATCATTGGGACGGGATTGGGTCACGAAAACCAGTAATCTGTTGAAATCGGGAAGAGCAGGCGGCACCGTAGAGGAGCAAAAGATGGACAGTCACCAGGAGGCAGGAAATCGGGGAAATTCTCGAAGTCGGAGCTGGCCTGGGCCGATGAAACCTATGCGGTGCCCGATCTGTGACACACCCATGCCCGGCAACTGGCAAGACTATCCGGATTACCCGTTCTGTTCCAAACGCTGCCGGACAATTGACCTGGGGCGCTGGTTGAACGAGGAGTACCGGATTGTCGAGGCCGCCCCCGAGGAGGATCGCCCACCCTTGCCCCCGCCCGACGAGCAGGAGTAGGGCCTCCTCCACCCAGCCGGCCGCCCTCCCCGGCCGTTCAGTATAGATTCCACGACCCATTCCACCCCCGGGAATGGGTCGTGCCTTTGCTGTTATCGCCGCAGCACCGACGAAATCTCCTCTGCCAAACCCAGCTTCTCCCGGAACAGTACGGCTGGACAAACCAGATCCCTCCCAACTTTCCCCGCCGCCGGAACAAATCCCCGAAACCTGCTCCCGTTCTAAACCCAAAGTAAGCCCTCTCTCGTGGGGAGAGGCAAACAGAATCTCCCTTTCCGAAAGCCCCCTTTCCGAAAGAAGCAGCCAGCCGGACACTGCCCCCAGCCGCTTTAGATTGCTCGGATGGGAGTGAGCAAGTCATTGGATTGTGTCGGGAAAGTAAAATATCTGCGTAAGACCCTTATGCGTGCAGCGAATAACTGGGTGGAGGGGAACACGGTTCCCAGAACGGAAGGCTAGAAGCAGCGATGGACAGGATAGAAGTATTGTCCGCACCAACCATTCCAGACCCCAGGCCGCCGGGGAGAAACCAGCCATGCTCTGGATCATCGACGGATACAACCTGATGCATGCATGGTCGCCCTTGCCGCATCCCAAAACCCATCCGACGGCGAGTCGGTCCCAAAAGGCATTTCAGCGGCACCGGCAGAAGTTTCTGGATTGGTTGGGAACGCATCGCGCACGCTGCCATCCGAAGGATGAGGTGGAAGTTGTTTTCGATGCCTACAACGCTCCCCAGCCGACTCACCCGGAGGTGTATTTCGGCTTGCAGGTCCATTATTCCTACAGGACCCATGCGGATCACTGGATCGAAGAACGGCTGCGTTCCCTGCAAGGCCGTCCAGCCGTGACAGTCGTGTCCGACGATCACGGGGTGCAGCACATGGCGAATCGACGCGGCATTGCTTGGATGGAATGCAGCGATTTTCTGGAACGCTGGAGCCGCGAAACCCCGCCCGCCGGCTCACCGCCTGTCCAGCCCAGTGCAAGCGCCCCGCCTGAGGAAGACAAGGAAAAGGCCACGCTGTCCGCCGCCGAGCTTGAGGGTCTATTGCAGGCTTTTCAGCAACGTCCTGTTTCACGTTTCCGGCGCCGTCCTCTTCCCCGCCGCCCTTTCCGCCGACAGTGACGGCAAGCTGTCCATACCGAGTAACGAATCTAGCGGCAGGTATTCTTCCCCCAATCGGCTAAATCAGCGCCGTCCACCTTGTTTCTCGACTCATGGTCCGATAGAGTGCCAGTGGACCAGGTGTTGGTCCCTCTGTTTTTTCCCGCCTCGATTAGGACTTCGTCTATGGGCTTTTCCTCGATCCATCTGTATTTCGATGACCTGGAGATTGGCCAGGAGTGGATTTCCAGCGGCCGGACGATCACGGAGGCGGACATCGTCAATTTTGCCGGCTTCAGTGGCGACTTCAATCCTATCCATGTAGATCATGAATTTGCCAAGACGACACCCTTCCGCCGGCCGATCGCTCATGGATTTGCAGTGTTTTCCATCGGCAGCGGCTTAGGTGTGATGACCCCGCCCCTGCGGACAATTGCCTTGTTGCGCGTGATCAATTGGAATTTCCTCTTACCCGTCTTCGCCGGCGATACCATTCGCATCAAAAGCCGAGTGCTGGAGAAGACGTTGCGCGGGCGCGGCCGGCGCGGAGAGGTAGTTTGGTATCGGGGCTTGATTAACCAAGACAATAAGATCGTGCAGGAAGGCCAGATCGTGCTCTTGGTGGAAGCCCGACCGCCGGCTCAGGGGAATGAACGGCGCTTGGCTGTTCCCGACGCCGCTTTGATCAGCCCCAACGGCACGATGGAATAAAGCCAGGATCAGGCCGGTTGGCTGCCGGCATCCTTGGACCGCAGACCCGCAGAAGCTGCAAATCGACTCCCATGACTGTGCGCACTCGCTTTGCTCCTAGCCCGACCGGATATTTGCATATCGGGGGTGTCCGCACCGCCCTGTTTAACTGGCTGTTCGCCCGGCGCCACGGCGGCCAGTTCATCCTTCGGATCGATGACACCGATACCGCCCGCAATCGCGCGGAAGCTGTGAAACCCATCCTGGATGGGTTCGCCTGGTTGGGACTGACATGGGATGAAGGACCGACTCCCGACGGCAGCGGTGCAAGCTTCGGCCCCCATGCCCCGTATTTCCAAAGCCAGCGCCAGGACAAATATCGAGCTGCCGCCATGCGTTTGCTGGAGCAAGGCAAAGCCTACCCTGATTACACGACCCCGGAAGAGCAGGAGCAGCGTCGGGAACTGGCCCAACGCTTGCGCCAGCCGTATGTCCACCGCGGCAGCCATCGGGATCACGATCCCGCAGACAATGTGCGGCTCTACCGGGAGCGCCCCGCCCCTCTGCTGCTGAAAGTCCCTCTGGGACGCATCGTCCGCTTTCACGATCATGTCCGGGGAACGGTGGAGGTCAGCACCGACACCATCCGCGATCCAGTTCTGCTGCGGGCACCCGATGAGCAGGGGCATTGCCGGGCGGTGTACGCCTTCGCCACAGTGGTGGATGACATCGATTTTCGCATCACTCATGTCATCCGGGCCGAGGAGCACCTGACCAACACGCCGGTCCAGATTCTCATTTACGAAGCCCTCGGAGCCACGCCGCCGGAATTCGCCCACATCCCTCTTGTCAACTACAAGGGGGAGAAGATGAGCAAGCGCAAACTCCCGCCTTTGACTGCCGATGAGATCGCCCGGCTCAAGGCCTGCGGCTGGACCGAAGAGGAACTGCGAAGACGGGATGATCTGAATATCGCCACGGTCGCCTACTACCGGGAGCTGGGATACCTTCCCGCTGCCCTCATCAACTATCTGGTGCGCCTCGGTTGGTCGCTCGATGACAGTAGCGAATACATCCCGCTGGAAGTGGCCTTGCAGCATTTCAGCTTGGAACGCGTGACCAAGGCTCCAGCCAACTTCGACGAAAAGAAATTGTACTGGCTGCAAGGCGAGTACATGAAGCGTGTGCCGGCGGCGGAAAAGGTCGAACGGGGCCTCCCCTATCTGCGCCGAGCGGGACTCGTGAGCGATCCCCTGCCGGAACATCAACGGCAGCGATTGCTCCAGATTGTGGAAGCCGCCGGAGAGCGGATCAAGCTGTTCTCCGACTTGGTGCAATTCGCCGCCCCGCTGCTCCGGCACGATCCGGCCTATGACCCCGCAGCCGTCGAGAAAGCCTTACGCCCCGCTACGGAACTCCTGCGATCCTTCCGGTCGGTTCTGGCCGCCGCCGAGCCGTTCGATGCCCCCACCCTGGAGAACGCCTTGCGTACCTTTGCTCCCGAAAAAGCCGCCCACAAAGCCTTGGTGGCCGCTACCCGTGTAGCGGTGACCGGCGTGACGGTCGGCTTCGGCCTCTACGAAACCTTAGCGATCCTTGGCAAGGAAGAAGTTCTCCGGCGGATCGATCTGGCCTTGACCCTCTGCGACAATCCAGCATTGGCCGGCAGGAGTTAAGCGACCTTGACGCCGCCCCTCCGAAGGGGAGCCACGGAACACCCCCTGCCACTGCCCAGGACCCTGGCTATTGTCCCCCACTTCGGATTCTATACGGGATGGTTTCATCGATGACGGCCACGAAAGTCTACGACGTCCTCGGCTTGGGGAATGCGCTGGTGGACATTCTGTTGGAGCTAAGCGAGGAAGAATTCGCGGCCTTACACTTCGAGAAGGGGACGATGCGTCTGGTCGAGGTGGAGGAGCAGCGGCGCCTGTTGCAAGCGTTCCATCATCGGGAACCGCGGCTGGTGTCGGGGGGCAGCGTGGCCAATTCGATCATTGCTCTGTCTCAATTAGGGGGACGTGCAGCGTTCACGGCGTGTGTGGGGGATGATCGTTACGGCCTGCATTACGTGGAAGAGTTCGCGGAGCTAGACATCGATTTTACTCATCCGCCGCTGGTCGGAGAGACTACCGGGACCTGCGTCAGCATCATCACGCCGGACGCGGAACGGACGATGCGCACCGCGCTGGGCGTGTCCAGCCATCTGTCCGATCGGCATGTGGATGAGGCCAAAGTCGCGGCCAGTCGCTGGCTCTTCATCGAAGGGTATGTGTTCGCCAATCCGAATAGCGGCCAGCACGCCATCCGCAAAGCTGTGTCGATCGCCCGCCAGAATGGAGTGCGTATTGCCATTACCTGCTCGGAGCAGTTCATCCCGCTGGCGTTCCGCGAGGCGTTTCATCAGGCCCTGGATCACGCCGATCTGCTCTTCTGCAACGCTCCGGAGGCCCTGGCGGTAGCCGGTCATGCACGCGATGCCGAGGAAGCCTTCGCCGCGCTGCGGGAGGTGGTTCCCAACTGCGTAGTCACGGATGGAGCCAACGGCGCTTATGTGCGTTATGGCGGCGAGGAAGGCCATGTTCCCGCCTTTCCCTGCGAACCCAAGGACCTCACCGGCGCGGGGGATATGTTCGCGGGGGCCTTCCTCTACGGAATCACCCACGGCGTGCCGCCTTTGCGGGCGGCCAGAGCGGCCAACTATCTGGCGATGAAAGTCATCACCCAAATCGGCGCACGCCTCCATCACGGCACGCGCCACTACTGGAACGAAGCTCTCGCCTCTTGACCGAATCCCGGCTCGCCATCTGTCTATGGTTTTTGCCCCGCTCCGCGCGACTCTCCCTTCGACTACTTCTCTCCTTGACCTCTCCAAGCCCTTCGAGACGACCTCTCTCCTTGACCCTCTTCAAGTCAACCCTCCTCCTGACCCTCAAGGCGGCCTTTCTGGGGCGATTTTCCGCTTTGGCCTCAAGTCCACCCAGCGCACAAACGACCAGACCGAAGCGGAAATGACACAAGCGACTCTGGCGGATGGCAGCGGGGAAGGGATTGACAGGAATCCACACCAGGCTATAGGGGGCGCCACGTCGGGGGACTGCCACACGGGGGAAGCGGTGGCAGCGACGATCCGGAAAGCTGTGACGACGATCATGACCGACCTGCCGGGCGGAGACGCGAGCACGCCGATTGCAGTGCTCAAAGAAGCAATCTGCCACTTTGCGGCTGTGCGGGGCTGGGAACCATACCACACGCCCAAAAACCTTGCTCTAGCCCTGGCCAGTGAGGTCGGCGAATTATGTGCCTTGTTCCGCTGGCTGAGTCCCGAACAATCGCTCTCTGCTGCCCGCGATCCTCAGCAGCGGGAGGCTATCGCCGATGAGTTGGCGGATGTGGCCAACATTCTCCTGCTGTTGAGCGCCCACACCGGCATTGATCTGAGCGACGCTGTACGGGCCAAGCTAGAAAAAAACGCCCGGAAATACCCCCCTCCTCCAACGGGGGAAGAACGGGGAGCGGAATACCTCAATCCATAGGGGGAACCAACCGTGCTCAGACGCGGGGGAGTATGGATCGTGCTGTGCGGGATCATCGCTGGGCTGGCTTCGGTCAGTCGGAGCCAACCGCCGGCGTTACCACCTACCCTTGGCTCTGCCCCAGGATCGGCTCCAGGATTGCCGCCACCCCCACCCGTTGCCGGGGCAGGCCAGCCGCGCCCTGCGGACCTTCCCAAATCTCCTTCTGGACTCAAAACTCGGCTGACGCGACCGGTGGTAGCAGGTGCCGACGGCGTTCAGGTCTGGAATGGCCCTACGCCGCTCCCTGAGGCATCTTCACCTTCCCGCCCGCTCGTTCCTTCCTCGGTTTCTTCACCGACTGCCTCTCCAGAGCCGTTCCAAGGGACCGCAACGACACCAGCCGTGCCTTCTCCGGGACCGGAGGTACCCCCCGTGCCAGCTCCGTTGTCGCTTTCGCCGCTCGGCGTACATCCTTCAGTCCCATCACACACCGCCCCACCCACTCCCGCGGTTTCGGGCGCAACTGCTTCACCCCCGCCGCTTCCCGGAAGTGGGATACGTCCAGGAAGCGTTCCCTCGCCCGAGACAGGAAGCTCGCCGGCCCTGGCAGGTCCCTCCCCAATCTCCGAGACGAAGCCTCCTTCTTCTGCTTCACTCCCAGCATCCCGCGGGGAACCGGACGGACCTGCGGATGTCAGCCCTCATTTGCGGCTGGAGGTAACGACGCCGCCGCAGGTCGTGGCCGGCGTGGAATGCCGCTGCGAGGTCCGTTTGCGCAACGTCGGGGCCAGCAGTGTGAACCAGGTGGTTTTGGAAGATGAGGTGCCCGAAGGGGCGAATTATGTCGGGAGTGAGCCGCCCGCGCAGGTGCAAGGGCGCAAACTCCGCTGGGAAATCGGCCCGCTGGAAGCGGGAAGCGAAAAGCATGTAATGATCCGGCTAGTACCGCTGCAGGAAGGGTCGTTGCGCTTGCGGCCCGTAGTGTCGCTAGCGGCCAATGCGGAGAAGGTTCTGCGGGTGACGCGGCCGCGTGTGCTGCTCCAACTGAGCGGCCCGCAGCAGTGCCGGGTCGGCGAGGAGATCACGTGGACTATTCAGCTCCACAACAGCGGCAGCGGACCCGCCCACAACCTGCTGGTGCAGGCTCAATTGTCCGAAGGGCTGCGCCACGCCCAAGGGGCCGTTATCGAAGCCCAGATTCCGGTGCTAGCTGCCGGGGAGAGCAAAACGTTGCCCCTGCGGGTGACAGCCGTTGCTCCAGGAATGCATCAGTGCCGGATTCTCGCCGTGGCGACGGCCCAAGGAGAAGTGACGACTCAAGCGGCAATCCGCATCGTCGAGCCTCGTTTGGAACTTCGAGTCCACGGCCCCCCAAAATGCCTGGTCCGAGCCGAAACGGTCTATGAAATCGCCCTTTCCAATCCCGGCTCCGCGGAGACTGAACCGCTAGCACTTTACGTCCAACTTCCCCAATGGCTCGACTTCGTGCAAGCGGGGGAAGGGGGGACTTATCAGCCGGATCAACGTTACGTCGTCTGGCAACTGCCGTCGCTCGCGGCGGGAGCTTCGCGCAGCGTGGGGATCAAGTTACGGGCCACGGCACCTGGCGAGGGGACTTTGCGCTGTCTGGCTCAAACGCTACCGCCTGCCGTCCAGGGAGCCGCCGCTCCATTGCCTTCCTCCCGCCGGACGCTTCAGGCCAAAAGCGAGTTACCTGTGCGGGCCGAGGGAGTACCTGCCCTGCGCTTTGAAGTCTTCGATCTGGAGGACCCTGTGCTCGTGGGCCAGGAAGCTGTGTATGAAATCCGCTTGCTCAACCAGGGAACCAGCCCCTGCCAGCAGATTCAACTGACCGCCTTGCTGCCGGAAGGTGCTGAATACAAAGGTTCCAGCGGCCCCACGGCGATCCGCCAGGAAGAGAACCGCTTGATCTTCGCTCCTTTGGCCAACCTGCCGGTGCGCGGCGAAGCCATCTATCGCCTGCGGATTCGCGGCACCGTAGCCGGCGATGCCCGTCTGCGGGTCCAATTGAGTTACGATTCCATACGCGCACCAGTGATCAAGGAGGAAAGTACCCAGTTTATCCAGCCCTGACGCTTCGGACCGCACCATGAACCCCACAAACCACAGTAGCGGGCGATTGGAAGCCGCCATCCTCCCGGCGCAATCCGGTCCGCCGATAGCATCGAATCGAGGCTCTCGCCTCGGACCCAGACGACCGGCAAGCGGGTGTACGATCCTGGCCATCCCGATCGAGGGTGCTTCGCGTCGATACCAACACTTATGCCACGACTGGCCCGACTCGGAAATGCAGGGATTATTGCTAGAGGTGTTGGCAGCCCGGAAATCCCCCTCGACAAAGGCGTCACATTTGTTGCAGATTCGCCACAGGCGGGGGGAGGTATCTGCCGATGGGGGAAATGCCTGGGATAGTGCCGGCCCAGTCGCCCGGAGTGCCCGCCGGATAAGTCCGAAGAAGTTGGAGTGATGACGGCGGAGGGGAAAGGCACGGAAAGCCGACGGACAAACGGAACCCTCGCCGGCACCTTGCCGCAGCGGGGATTCCCCAGGGGGAAGGAGACCGCTTATGAACAGTCGTTCGACGCGTCCACGCCAGCGGGAGGGAACCAACCCGGCACCGCCTGTGCATATCCGCTGGATGATCCGGCGGGACCTGAGCGACGTGCTCCGCACGGAAATGGCCAGCTTCGAATATGCCTGGTCGGAGGAAGATTTCCTCCGCTGCCTACGCCAGCGCCACTGCATCGGCATGGTGGCGGAACAAGGCGAGAGCATCGTTGGCTTCATGATCTACGAATTGCAGAAGAGCTGCCTGCACCTCCTCAATTTCGCCGTCCACCCCTCTGCACGCCGCACTGGCATCGGCACCCAAATGATCCAGCGCTTGATCCAGAAAATGGAGGCTCACCGCCGCCGCGCTATTACCTTGCTCGTCCGTGAACGCAATCTGACCGCCCAACTCTTTTTCCGCAAAATGGGTTTCCAGGCTGTCCGGCTCCTGCGCCATTACTATCCCGACACTGGCGAGGATGCTTACCAAATGGAATATCGTGCTCTTTCCACCGCTAACGACACCCCAGAGCTTTCGCTGAGCAACCGGATTAGTTCTTACGAGTCGGACTGACTTCGGTCTCAGAGGGAGAAGGAGGGGACTGAAGCAGGCGAGGTCCTTACCCAAACACTGCGGCCAGACGGGATAGTGTCCCGAAGTACCAAATTCGGAGGGGAGAGGCATGCGTCCTCGTCTCTTAGCGATCGGAGGAATCGGCAGTCTGCTTTGCTTGGTCTCGCTCGTGTGGGGCCAAGCCGTCCTCCCGGAAAGCTCTCCGTCCCTGCCTTCAGCATCGTCTCCGGCTCCGCCCCCCGTTTTGCCTCCCTCGTCTTCTTCGACTAGCGGCATTCTTCCTGTACGGCCGTCGCTGCCTCCGCCGCCGGACGGTGCTCCACCTTTGCCCCCTCCAGCACCGCTATGGCCACCGCCTGCCGCTGCCGTTGATTCCCGCTTGCTTCCGCCCCCGCCGTCATCTACTCTCAATTCAGAGGGCGCGGGTACGAACACTCCGGTGCCAACCCGCCCCTTGCCGGCTCCACCACCCCTCGTACCTCCGCCGGCTTCTCCGCTCACACCTGTGTCGCCGGGAGATTCTGCCATGATCCATGCCACCCCATCATCGTTGGCACGTGCCGCGGCATTCGGCGTTTGGCTCCTCGCTCTGCCAGATCCTGCCCCCGCCTCGGACGCCCCGCTACCGCCTCTGCCCATCGCCGTCTCCCAAACCCCCGGCAGTGACACCAGCAAAAATGGCAGCACTCCCGAACTTGCCGCCTTGAAAAAACAGCTTGATGAGACCAACTCCCGCCTCACCCAAATGCAGCAGCAGTTACAACAACTGAGCGACCTGCTTCGCGGACGCAGTGGAAGCGCGGAAACTCCAGCGACCCCTGGACTGCTCGAGGAAATCCGCCAACTCCGCAACAAATTGGCCGATGTGGAAGCCGAATTGAACAAACTCCGCTCCCAATACTCGGCCCTTTCTCCCACTCGCCCCGCCACGCCTTCCTTACCCTCGACCTCGCCTTGGGCTGGCAAAGGCTTGGTCCGTTTGGTTAACGACTTTTCCTCCGAGGTCACCCTCGTACTCAACGGCGTCACCTACCGCATCCCGCCCCGGCAAAGCGTCGATGTCAGCATTCCCGCGGGAGAGTTCTCCTATCAACTTCTCGAGGCAGGGGGCACCCTCGTCCGCAAACCGATCCGCGAACAGGAACTGGTAATCCTGCGCATTCATTGACCTCCACAATCTTCCCCATCGGTTGGCCACTCTCGCGCCGTTTTTCAGCCTCAGTGTGCAAGAGCCACCTATGGTCATCACCATTGATGGACCCGCGGCATCCGGCAAAGGAACCGCTGCTAAAGCCTTGGCCGCCCGTCTGGGTTTCGACTACCTCGACACGGGGGCCATGTATCGCGCGGTCGCCTGGGCAGCCCTGCAACGCGGGATTTCCTGTTCAGATGTCGAGGCTCTCCGCACCCTCCTGCCGCAGCTCCATTTGGAACTCACCCCGCAGGGCATCCTTCTCGACGGCCAGGACATCACCTCCCACTTACGCACGCCGGAAGTGGGTGAAGGGGCCAGCCTCGTAGCCGTTATTCCCGAAGTCCGTCGCTGGCTGGTCGAGTTGCAGCGCCGCCATGCCCAGGGACGCCACCTCGTCACCGAAGGCCGGGATCAAGGGACCGTCGTTTTCCCGGATGCAGACCTCAAATTCTTCCTCACAGCGGAATTGCCCACACGCGCGCGCCGCCGCTGGCTGGAACTCCAGCAGCGCGGCCTCGCCACCGACTACGAAACCGTTCTCCACGAACTCCAGCAGCGGGATACCCGCGACTCCACCCGCTCCGACAGCCCCTTGCGCCAGCCCCCCGATGCTATCCTCATCGACTCCACCCACCTGACCCCGCAGCAGGTCCTGGATATCATGGAATTACACGCCCGGCAACGACTCCCGATTCCCCCATCCCAGCGGCCATTATGAATCCGTCGCCGTTTCGCGCCTCCGTTCTCTCGGCCCATACCACGGACCTCCCTCCTGGATCCCCGCCGACCTTTTCCGGCCCGGCACCCACCGCCCAACTCCGCTGGCTGCCCCGCCTCTGGTACAACACCGCCTACTGGGCCATGTGGACCGCCTTCACCCTCGCCTACAGCTTCCGCCGCCGCGGCTGGCACCACCTCCCCCGCACGGGACCGGTCCTCATCATCGCCAATCACCAATCCATGCTTGATCCCATCCTCGTTGGCCTGGCCGCCCGCCGCTACCTCTCCTTCCTCGCTCGTCACACCCTCTTCCAGCAACCGCTTCTCGCACCCCTCATCCGTTCCCTCAACGCCATTCCCATCGACCGCTCCTTGGGCAAGGAAGGTATCCAAACCGTCCTGCACGCCCTGGAAGAGGGACATGCCGTCGTGATGTTCCCGGAAGGAGAACGTTCGCACACGGGCCAGGTTCAGCCTCTCAAGCCGGGGGTTTCGCTTTTGATCCGTCGCGTCCGTTGCCCGATTGTGCCGGTGGGTATTGCCGGAGCGTTTGCTGCCTGGAACCGCTTCCGCCGCTGGCCCCGCTTGGCTCCCCTCTTTGCACCACCGACCGATGCCACCCTTGCCGTCTCCGTCGGTCCGCCCCTCGACCCCTGCCGCTACCTCGACATGCCCCGCGCCGAAATGCTCGAAGAACTCCGCCAGGCCATCATCCAGCAGGTCGCCCTCGCCGAACGCCTCCGCAGGAAGTGAACCTCCGCTGGACTGTCCCCCTTGGACTGATCTTGTGTACTAATGTAAACATGAACCATAAAACGGAAAAAGTCAAATCGCGTCGGCAATTTTTTAGCCAACTCCCAACCCACCAACGCCGCAAGGCTCTGGCACACCTGGAGTTACAACTAGTCCGGAGGGCAAAAAAATTGTCCATTTTTTCGGCCACGGGTCAGGCGGTAGCGCGGGGAGGAAAAAAGGGACCCATCACGGGGCAACCGACTAGGGCGGGTGTGATGGCTTCCGTGGAATGCGAAGGGGAGGATCAACGGCGTGAGGTGGGGAAGCGATCCTGCAAGGCGGTGACGGTCAGCTCGGAATGCTGGAGCGCCCGGCAAGCATCGGCGGCGGCCTGGGCGGCGGCCAGCGTGGTGATGCAGGTGACTCCAAGGGTGACCGCGGTGGCGCGGATTTTGCCTTCATCGGTCGCCCGGCCATGTCCGCTGGGGGTGTTGATGATCAGGGCGACCTGGCCGTTTTTCATCAGGTCGAGCAAGTTGGGCCGCCCTTCGGCGATTTTGGGGATTTCCTCAACCGTGATGCCGTGCGCCGCCAAGTGGCGGGCCGTGCCGCGCGTGGCGATGAGTTTGTAGCCCATCTCGGCGAACTGCTGGGCGATGGGAACAACCTCAGCTTTGTGGCGATCCGCGACGGAGATAAAGATGGTGCCCGATTTGGGCAAGGGGGAGTTAGCGGCGAGTTGGGACTTGGCAAAGGCCAGAGGGAACTGGTCGTCGATGCCCATGACTTCGCCGGTGGACTTCATTTCCGGTCCGAGGATGATATCGACACCGGGGAACTTGTTGAAGGGGAAGACACTTTCTTTGATGGAGTAGTGGGAGGGAACGATTTCCTTGTGGAGACCGAGTTCATCGAGGGTTTTGCCGACCATGACGAGGGCGGCCAGCCGGGCAAGGGGAAGGCCGATGGCCTTGGAGACAAAGGGGACGGTGCGGCTGGCACGGGGGTTGGCTTCCAGCACGTAGACCTGGGGCGGACCGCCAGGACTTGATCCATTGCGCAGTCCGGCGACGGCGAATTGGATATTCATCAGGCCGCGGACTTGGAGGGCTTGGGCCAGCAAGCGGGTTTGGCGTTCGATTTCGGCGACAATCTCCGGGGGCAAGCTGTGAGGCGGAAGAACACAGGCAGAGTCGCCGGAATGGATGCCCGCCTCCTCAATGTGCTGCATGACACCGGCAATGTAGGTCCGCTGGCCATCGGCAAGGCAATCCACATCGACTTCCACGGCATTGAGGAGGAACTGATCGATGAGCACCGGCCGTTCCGGAGTCAGGTCCGGTTCGATGCGGGTCATGTACTGGAGTAGCTCGTGTTCATCGTAGACGATGCGCATGTCGCGTCCGCCGAGGACGAAGCTGGGGCGCACCAGAACAGGGAAACCGATTTTCCGGGCGACGCGCAGGGCCTGGGCGGCATCGATGGCGGTCCCATTGGCCGGTTGCTGCAATCCGAGATCGTGGATAAGGCGGGCGAAGCGTTCACGGTTTTCGGCGATGTCAATGCTATCGACACTGGTGCCGATGATGGGCAGGCCGTGGAGTTCCAGCGTTTTGGCCAGGTTGAGTGGGGTTTGTCCGCCGAACTGCACGATGACGCCTTGAGGCCGCGTCCGCTCATAAATGTTGAGCACATCTTCGACCGTGAGAGGCTCGAAGAACAGCAGATCGGAGGTGTCGTAATCGGTGCTAACGGTTTCGGGGTTGGAATTGACCATGATGACTTCATAGCCAGCTTCGCGCAGGGCGAAGGCGGCCTGGACGCAGCAGTAGTCGAACTCGATCCCTTGGCCGATGCGATTGGGTCCGCCGCCAAGGATCATGATGCGCGGCTTGCCTGTAGGAGGCCGGACTTCATCCTCGCAGTGCTTCGACTGGTCCGCTTGGCGCACAGGCAACTCGTAAGTGGAGTAGTAGTAGGGGGTGTAGGCCTCAAATTCGGCGGCGCAGGTGTCCACGGACTTGAAGACCGGGAGAATGCCGTGACGTTGCCGCAAGGCGCGCACGTCGTTTTCCGAGCAATCCCAGAGGTGGGCCAGTTGGCGGTCCACGAAGCCGTGTTGCTTGGCTTCCCAAAGCAACTCCGGAGTGACCTCCTCCAGGGAGGAACATTGCCGCAAGCGCCGTTCTACCTCGACCAGTTGTTGAATCTGCCGAAGGAACCAGGGATCGATGTGGGTGAGCTGGTGGATGTCATCGACAGATAGGCCATCGAGCAAGGCATAGCGGATGTACCAGATGCGTTCGGCGTTGGGGCGGGCCAGTTTGCGGATGATTTCTTCGCGGTCAGGTTGGGAATCAGTGCCCCAGCGGTCTTTGCGATCGCAGCCGAGGCCGAAGCGCCCGACTTCCAAGCCGCGCAGGGCCTTCTGCAAGGATTCGGGAAAGGATCGGCCAATGGCCATGGTTTCCCCGACCGACTTCATTTGGGTGGTGAGGGTCGGATCAGCTTCGGGGAACTTTTCAAAGGCGAAGCGCGGCACTTTGGTGACGACGTAGTCGATGGTCGGCTCGAAGGAGGCGGGGGTTTCGCGGGTAATGTCGTTGCGAAGTTCGTCGAGGGTGTAGCCGATGGCCAGTTTGGCGGCGATTTTGGCGATGGGGAAGCCGGTGGCTTTGGAGGCCAAAGCACTGGAGCGGCTGACCCGCGGATTCATTTCGATGGCCACCATGCGCCCGTCTTTGGGATTGACGGCAAACTGGATGTTGGAGCCGCCGGTTTCCACGCCGATTTCCCGGATGATGGCGATGGCGGCGTCCCGCATGCGCTGGTACTCTTTGTCCGTGAGGGTTTGAGCCGGGGCGACGGTGATGCTGTCGCCGGTGTGCACTCCCATCGGGTCGAGATTTTCGATGGAGCAGATGATGACGACGTTGTCCGCCCGATCCCGCATCACTTCCAGTTCGAATTCCTTCCAGCCGATGACGGACTCCTCAACCAGGACCTCGCCGACGGGGGACAGTTGCAAGCCGCGGTTGATCAGCTCGACGAACTCCTCGCGGTTGTAGGCGATTCCGCCGCCGGTACCGCCGAGGGTGAAGCTGGGGCGCAGGACACAAGGCAAGCCGATGGTGTCCAGGATGTCGATCGCTTCCGCCAGGGACCGGACCACGCCGCTGCGGGGCACTTCCAGGCCCAATTTCAGCATGGCATCCTTGAACTTCTGGCGGTCCTCGGCTTTGTCGATCACTTCGGCTTTGGCCCCGATCATCTCCACGCCATAGCGTTCCAGGACGCCGTGGCGCACGAGGTCCATTGCCGTATTCAGGGCCGTCTGACCGCCCAGGGTGGGGAGCAGAGCGTCAGGCCGTTCCGCAGCGATGATCTTTTCGACGATCGGCCACTTGATCGGCTCAATGTAGGTACGGTCGGCGGTTTCCGGGTCCGTCATGATGGTCGCGGGATTGGAATTGACCAAAACGACGGTGTAGCCTTCTTCCCGCAGGGCTTTGCAGGCTTGCGTGCCGGAATAGTCGAACTCGCAAGCCTGACCGATGACAATGGGTCCCGAACCAATGACCAGGATTTTGCGCAGATCGGTACGTTTCGGCATCGTTGGCAAATACCGGCACAAACCCGGCTGGGCCTGCTCCACAGCGTGCGACAGCATGCGGAGACCACCCAGCACAAACCCCGCTTAGCTTATGAATTCTCCGGACCATCACCAAGGGGGCAACTAGCCAACGGCCCACTGCGCTCGCTCCGGAGAGGGTTTGGTTCATCAGCAACTGTTGCTGCCACACGCCGCTTTGTCCCGCAATCGCCGGAGGATTCCGAACTGTTTTCAGATTCGTCCCGTGCTCGCCGAAAGATTTCGGATTGTTTTCAGACTGGGAATAAAGAGATTTCACCCTGACAGAGGGTGACCGTAACCAAGGGAGAAATCCCGGCACGTGGGGTCGCGCCGGGAGAGTCGAGGCGATGCGGACTGAGGCCAGCGTGGGCTTCGATCAGAAGAAGAAGCCGATGCCAGCATTGAAGCCGTGGATCAGGCGGAACTCCTTGACCTTGTAGCTGGGATCGATGTTGCCGTAGTTGAAGCCGACGGGTTCGTTCATGTGCAAGGTATTGAAGAACATCAGGGCCTGATAGCCGACGCGGATCTGGACGCCTTCCACCGGATACCACCAGAAGTTGACGGCGGCATTGACGTTGGGGACGATGCGGAACTCCTCGCGTCCGAATTTGGACTGAGTGGCGATGTCGGCGGGGACGTTCTCACCAAGCTGGTACTTGGCTCGCATCTTGGCCACCTCGAAGAGCATGGCCCCCGTCAGATCGGTGCTCAAGGAGAACTGGTTGAGGATGAAGATTTCATGGCCGACGCCGAGGAACGGACCGTACATCCGCTGGGAGAGTGTGTTGGTATAGCGGGCGGTATCCTGGGGCCGGACGTTTCCGTTGAGGTCATAACTGAAGGTCCACCATTGGAAGCGCTCGAAAATCCAAGCGAAGCGGCCGCCCGCGGTGCCATAGAGGCGGCTGTAATCCGTCTCCAGCATCGGGATGCGGTAGCCCGCGTTCATCTCCTGATAGCGCTGGACAATGCGAATGTCCATCGTCGAAGCAGCATTCCAGATGCCGTAGATCTGGAAGTCCCCGAATCCCTGGACTTTCTGGGCCGGGCCGGCGAAGTTCGGCGGGAAGTTGAAGACCGGAGCAGAGAGGAAGGTGTCCGCCAGTCCGGACGGCCCGCGGAAAAGCGGCGGAACCAGCGTTGCTCCTAACGAGGCATGGGCTTCGACTAATTGCATGTAGTTGAAAAACAGGCGCATGCCGTTGTCGAAGCGATAGCCGATCTCGACGTTGAAACCGGGCTGATAAGTCTGGCGGCTGAAGTCCCGGGTGTTGAGGGCTTCCGTGCCGCTGCCGACGAAGGTGCCGGGGATGCCGGTCAGGACGCCCGCCGAGTCGAAGAACCCACGGACGGCGATGGTTTGCGAGCCGAAATCGCGGGTTTGGGTCAACATGACGAACTCGGCGGCAGTATAGAAGCCGGAATCGCCCGCTCGTCCTGTGGGCAGGCGGTAGATGGGATCGGTGTTGAGCGGCACCTGGAACCCGCCATCGGAGCCGTCCGTTAGGGCCGGTGTGCCGACCACATGCTGGGCCAGACTTTGGGCGGGTGCAGCCAGCACCGTCACAGCCGCCACCAGTACTCCCCCGAAGTCGCGATACCTCATATCCCGCATCCCCCTTCACTGCATGGACTATCCGTCGGCGGCGAGTTCCCCAAACCCGGCCGCGGACCTGACACCTTACCTTCAGGGTGTCTTCCCCCAACACCCGCATCGCCAGGCGCGATGGGGTGGAAAGTCGCGGGGACCATACCGATCCTCCCGCTGCGGTCAAGAGACTTTTGCCCCAAAAACGGCTTTTTTTTCAAGATTTTCCTTGATGTGCCGGAAACTGACCAAACTACGATTGCCGCAACAATTAGGATAACCAGGAGGCTGCCCCCTTCTGGGAAAGCCCCGGAAACTCCGCAGGGCCATCCCTAGCGGCAGCGGCGGCTTTCGTCCCATCTCGCGATGAGGTGTGCTGATGCTGTCCTCCCTTGGACTGCTGCTGCCAGCCGCAGTGGTGCTGGCTCCGCTCCCCACTCCTGGGCATGTCGACCGCCGGATCGAAGCCGCCCGCCGAGCCTGGTCCGCGCCGGGAGTGGCTGTGGTCGTTGTCCGGCGGGAGGAGGTTCTCTACCTGCGCGCCCGCGGTCTGCGTCAGCTCCAGCCGGAACAGCCCCTCACCGTCGATACCCTCTTTCCGCTCGCCTCTTGCACCAAGGCGTTCACGGTTACCCTGCTCGCCCAGTTGGTCGATGAACAGCAGTTGCACTGGGATGATCCTCCCAGCAAATACCTTCCCGATTTCCACCTCTCCGACCGCCGTGCTGACGCCTTGCTGACCCTACGGGACCTGCTCTGCCACCGCTGCGGACTCGGCGGGCACGATCTGCTCTGGTATCGTGCTCCCTGGAAACTGGAGGAGGTCCTCCGGCGTGCTCAGCATCTGCCGCTGGATTATCCCTTCCGTGGCGGATTCGCCTATTCCAGCATCCCCTTTATTGCGGCGGGCAAGGTCCTGGAGAAGCGTACCGGGCAACGTTGGGAAGACCTGCTGCGGGATCGGCTGTGCGAACCGATGGGGATGGCCAACGTGGTCATGCACACGCGCGACCCGCTTCCGCCGGGTGTGGTGCCAGCGACAGGGTATCGCTGGGATACCGCTAGCAAGCGTCTGCAAGCTGCGGCTCCCTATTCGATGCTAGAAGCCAATCCCGCCGGTTCGCTGCACGCCACGCCGCGGGACCTGGCCGTGTGGCTGCAATTCCAGCTCAACGAAGGGCGCGCTCCCAATGGCCGCCGCTTGATCTCGGCTGCCCAACTGCGCGAAACGCATCGGCCGCACAATCTGCTGCCGATGACCGAAGCCGCCCGGCGGCAGAACCCGGAGACCGTCCAGCTCTGTTACGCCCTCGGCTGGCTCAGCTACGACTACCGCAGCCGACGCGTCCTAGCCCACGGCGGGTTGATCGACGGCTTCCGCCTGCAATTGACCTTGCTCCCCGATGCCGACCTGGCCTGTGCCGTCCTGTGCAATCGGCAAGACTGCCGCCTGCCCCTGGCTCTCTCCAATGCGCTAATCGACCTCTACCTGGGGCTGCCTCCGAAGGACTGGATCGGCTACTATCGCCGCCTCGATGAGGAAAACGAACGTGAACAAGCCCGCGCACGGGCCGAACTCCTCAAACGGCGTGATCCCCGGCGCCCTCCCTCCCTTCCTCTGGAACGTTACGCCGGCGAGTACGATCATCCCGCTTACGGCCCCATTTCCGTGACCCTCCGCCCCCAGAAAGATTCACCCGCCTCGCTCCTTTTGCGCTTCAGCTCCTTCGACTGTCCCCTGGAACCGTTCGCCGCGGACACCTTCCGCATCGCGGAGGGCTTCTTCATGGATCATCTGGTGGACTTCACCGTGACCGGCCAGCGCGTCACGGCCTTGCGCTTCCTCGACATGAACTTTCCCCGGCGGCCTTGACCTTGCTCCCGGTCGGGAAAAACGCCGGCGAAACATGCTGTGCAGTTCAGATCGTGAGGAAATGTTTCCCCTTCCCACGGCGAGCCTGTTCGCCACGGAGAGAACTTCTGCCAGGAGAACCTCAGAACTCCAGAGCAGTGCGCAGGCCGATGATGTGCCCGATGGACGATTGCCCCTGGGACGATGTGGGATGCGTCTGGATGTAATTGGCAATGATCCGCATGTGGGGGTTGAGGTACCAGGCCAGGCCGAAGGTCAGGTTGGTGGACCGGCCCCCCGTGATGCCGTCATCGTTGAGGTCGGCCTGAGAAAGCCGCACGATCAGCTCCCAAGCCCCCGGACCCACAAACCATTGTCCGTTTTCCCGCCGCAGAAAATCCCGCCGCGGAATAACCGCATCCAAGACTGCCGTCGCCCGCCGGTACTGGCGATGATCACCTGTCAGAAAGACGCTGGCCTGAACATACCAGGCAGTGAAATACACCGCCCCTTGCGTGCGGGTACTCACCGGCACCAGAAGATACTCCCCCTGCACGGAGAAGGGACCCCGAATCCACAGAGCTTCGCCAACGAGGAGCTGGTAGAAATGGGCCGGAATCCGACCGGTATCGATGAGCGCAGGTAAGTTCATGGCAGCAGCCCCGAAGCGATCCTCCGGACGCGACTGGAACTGTACCTCCCGATTCTGCGGCACGCGTGCCGAATAAGAAACCCCGACGTGAAACAGGTCCAGCGACTGCTCCCCTTCCTCGTACCAGAGCAGGCGAGTCAGCCGGCCGGTCAAAGCGGAGCGGAATTCGCGCGGTCCAATATCGTCGCCGAAGAAGTCATTGAAGCTCCGGAAGACGCCGATGGCCCAGGTTCCTTGCTCTTGGTCCCAGGTGTCAAAGATCATGATGCCGACGCGTCGCCGCCGGCCGTACACCTCCGTGAGCTGCGAGCGCTCCAGAGTGTTGACTCCCCGCGTGCTGCTGCTTTGTTCCAGTCCAAACGGTTCCGCAAAATACCCCAGCCGCAGATGGCCAACATAAGGAATCTCATTTAACCCTATGTACACATCGAGAAGAGAAGGACGCCCCACCATGGCAAAGTCTGGAATAATCCGATACTCCCACGGCCCATAGGTGCCTTGGAGGCCGATGCGCACGCGGCGAAAAACTGTGCCATCCGGCAAAGCACCGTACGCCTGCCGAAACTCGCTATCTTCCCCCGTCCAGTAACGATCCAGTTGGATCATCCCCGTGATCTGAGTGGTGGGGCGGGAGGAGGAACGCTCTCGCTGCTGCCGCAGTTGCTCCTGGAGCTGATCCAGACGGCGCTCCAATTCCATTAGCCGGTCTTCCGCTTGCTTCCCCCCCGCCCCTTCTTCGGGCTGCTTGCTGATGTCTGCCACCGGCATCGTCCCCACGGACGGAGGGTACGAGAAGGGTGAGGAAAGCTCCTGCGCCTCCAATTGCCCAGGATGCGCCCCGAACAGGAAAAATCCCCCCAGCAGCCAACCAAGACCGCTGCTGATCCTACACCTTGCCACGGGATGTCCTTTCTGTACCGATGCCCCCTCAACGGATTGCCCTGGTAGCAGTTGTGGCGTTGCACCCGGCCATAACGTCCGAGAAGATGTCTGTCAAGCGTCAGTGAACGAGTAAGGACGGAAGCGATTTCTGCCAGTCCGAACAGATGAAAAGAGAGGAGTGAAGATCGGAGTCCTTGCGGCAAAAAAGCAAGGTCAACCCCAGCAGGGGAAGAGCTGGTTCAAGTATGCATGGCATCATAAGCCACGATGGCGATCGGGCCGTAGAGCAGCACGGGCAACCAGGCAGCCAGGGGAGGCGTGATATACTCCGCATCACCCAGGGCTTTGCACCCGACCACGCAGACATAAAACCCCGCCCCGATGACGACGCATAGTCCCGCGCTGAGCACCACATGCCGCTGCGGGTTCCATAGGATAACTGACACTCCCAAAAGGACCAACAAGGCACCGACGAGCGGGCGTGTCAAGCGTGTGTGGAAGAGCACCGCCATCTTTTCCTGCCGCCGTCCTTCGGAACTGGTCAGCAGTTCGTAGAGCCGGGAGGTGGCCGCGTGAACATACCACGTGTTGCCACGATTCACCGCATCGAAATTGGCCGTTTCCACTTTCAGAAAATAGCGCCCCGGTCCTAAAACGGTGAGTTGCATTGGCGTCGGACCTGGGAAAGTGTCAGGTGTAGCATTGATCAGCAGCCAGCCGCCTGTCAAAGGGCCATCGCCTGGTGGAATGTAAAAGGCCTCCGCCGCCACCAAATGCACCATCCCGCCGGGTGAATGCTCCGGAAAGGTTACGTACAGCCATTCGATCCGCTTGTCCTTGCGGTAACCCGCTTGGCCTTCCAGATGGATGCCGGAGCTGTCGAAGGTGCCGAGTAGGACCTGGGCTTTGGCTCCCTCCGGATCGTCGCGTGAAGTCATCAATTGATCCGCCAGTTCGGGTATGACGAATTCTTGATTGAGCGGCGGCAGCAGAAGAGTCATCAGGGCACCGACAAGCACAGGCCGGATGACGCGCCGGGTCGGAATACCGGCGGAGAGTTGCGGGAGCAGTTCGTTATTCCGCAGCATCCACGCCACAGTGAAGGTCGCCGCCATCAAGGTGATCGCTTCGGCCATGAAGTCGAACATCTGCGGCAAGCGCACCAGATAGTAATGAGCGATGTGCTGCGCGATGGCCCACCAGCCGCCGGGACGATTCACATATGCATCCAAATGTGTAAATAGATCGATCACTATGAACAGACTGATGAAGCTAACCCCTACAAAAATGTAGGAACGCACAAAAGACCAGAAAAACATCCGATCCAGCGTCGTCACCATGATTCGGACACCTTGCGGGGGTACGGCGCCACCGGGGGGTTCCGCTCTGCCCGCCGCCGGTAATTCTGAATGAACTGCACGACGAAATCATCCGCTTCGCTGGCCGCCATAAAGCCGTAACCGTTCGCCCGCAACTCACGCAACGCTTCGCCGACCGACCAGTTCTCGTATTCCATCCGGTAAATCGCGGTCAGCCGCCCGGTCCGATGCAACCCCGCACGACAATGCAACAGCACCGGATAATTCCGCTCATCGTCCATGATCCCCAAAAACTCCTCGACCGCGGGAGGAATCTGGTCCAAGCGGTTGTCCGGCGGCAAAATGTCGGGAGTCAAAACGATATAACGGGCACCCATCTGCTGGCACAACTCGCTTTCGCGGATCACGCCGCGCCCCAGCCAGTGCTCCGGCAACAACGGGTCCGGCGATTCATGTTGCAGGTTGATCACCGTGCGGATTCCATAGCGCTCGATGGCCTCCCGCAAGCCCGCCGCTGTCATCTGCCCCGCACGATACAGCACCCCATCCGCTACCACCCGAAAGCGCTTGCCCTCCACATACCGATAGCGATACCACAGCGGCGCCGGCGCTAGCACTATGACCACCAAAATTGTGGTCAAACATGCCCGCCAGAATAAGCCAAACCAGTTTCGCATCCTGTGCCCCGCCCTGCGTGCCACCCCCAGCCAACCTCCCCACGCGCACCCTCCAATGCCCCGATTGATACCCGTTGCACCTCCCGTGTCAATGCCAACCTGACGCTTCTCTCTCCTGCGCTTCACCTTATCGTGGCTGTCTCTTGGACATCTGTGTCGCTTCCTTCCCGCCTTCCTTTGCCTGCGGCAGGCTGTCCCTGACTGGAAAAAATGGAACATTTTTTCCCCTGTTTTGGCGGCTTGTAACTCCAGGTGTACCAAGGCTTTGCGGCGTTGATGGGTCGGGAGTTGGCCAAAAAAATTGCCGATGCGATTTGACTTTTTCCGTTTTATGGTTCATGTTTACAGTAGTACATCCGATCAGATAAACCGGAATGGTCCAATCGACCAAGGCCGGGAAAAAACTCCAACCCTCGGCAGGAGGACAACACCATGACACGCCGACGACCCACACCCCACAACCCGCCCAACAGCAGCACCGTCTCCTACCAACATTCCCATAACCTCTACGGTTTGCTCTTCGTCCGACCAAAGCCGCGGGCAGTCCGACGAACACGAAAAGCAAGCTCCATCCTGCTACCGTCGGGGGAAACCATGAGTTACAATAGCGACAACCTCGCCCACCCCCGGGACGGACCGAAGGGGTACGCCCCCGGAAGGGCGTGGCCGACGCCTGAGGGACCCACCATGTGGCCCACTGATGTGGACTATTTCGAGGCGGTGCAATCCCCGCCGACGCGCTTTGCCGACCCAGAGTTGCAGCAGGCTGAAGCGGTGACTAACCGTATGGGGCTGCCTGTCTCCTGTAGCGGT
>Ga0209478_1000303_pt1 | contig 73867 bp, 94 predicted proteins | sample DewCreD2012metaG_5_FD_184109 | JGI IMG/M metagenome (GOLD analysis project Ga0209478, IMG submission 184109) | Hot spring sediment bacterial and archeal communities from British Columbia, Canada, to study Microbial Dark Matter (Phase II) - Dewar... ...
AGACTCTCCAGCGCGACGGCACCCAATAGCGGAGGGCCGGAAGGGGCGATGAAGCACGGCGTGATGACCTCCTGTCCGTCCAGCTCTAGACGCACCTCCCCGACTGGCCAAACCTCCCGACGTCCTCTAGCGGTGACCACCCGCTGGTGACGCGTAGGGACCACCCCTAGGCGGTCCGCCAGCTCCTTTGGGAGGGTGAGCAGCGTGGCGCCAGTATCTACCAGGAGATCAACCTCCTCCTGGAGCCCTCCAGGTCCCCTCAGCCTTCCCCGTACGTAAAAGAGGCCCATTTCCCCTCCGCATGAAAGGCTCTGGGTCTTCGGGCCAACCACGACTTCCGCAACCCAGCGCAGTTCCATTGGCATTATAACACACGTTCATCATCCCACAGGGTAGCCCCTAGAGAGGCTAAGGGAACGGACAGAAATCATGTTACACCGAGCTTGACACCTCTCTTGCCCCATGTTAGTATCTCCCTAGGTAAATCTAGACTAATTTCCTCAACAATTGGGCATGGGATGTCATCCCCTTATCGTTTCGAGACTCGAGCGATCCACCACGGGCAGGAACCCGATCCTGCTACCGGCGCGGTGACTGTTCCCATCTACCAGACCTCCACCTACGCCCAGGAGGCGCCTGGGATCCACAAAGGATATGCGTATGCGAGGACGGCGAACCCGACGCGGACGGCGTTGGAGCGCTGCTTGGCGGCCCTCGAGGAGGGTTCGTTCGGGCTCGCCTTCGCATCGGGGATGGCTGCCATTGCTGCGGTGAGCTACCTCCTCTCGCCGGGGGACCGTGTCCTCGCCCCCAACGACGTCTACGGGGGGACGTATCGCTACTTCGTGCGCGTCCTTCGGCGCTACGGGGTGGACATCTCCTTCGTGGACATGACCGATCTAGACCATCTGGAGGAGGCATTTACCCCCTCCACGAAGCTCGTCCTCGTCGAAACCCCTACGAACCCCTACCTCAAGGTCCTGGATATCCAGGCCATCGCGGAGGTCGCCCACGGCCGGGGTGCGCTGGTGGCCGTGGACAACACGTTCGCGACCCCCTACTTCCAGAAACCCCTCCTCCTGGGCGCAGACCTCGTCATTCACTCCACGACCAAGTACCTGGGTGGCCACAGCGATGTCGTTGGCGGGGCCGTCGTCACGTCCAGGGCAGACCTTTACGAGACCCTGAAGTTCCACCAGAACGCCGTGGGCGCTGTCCCGGGCCCCTTCGACTGCTGGCTGGTGCTCCGCGGGATCAAGACCCTGGCCGTGCGCATGGAGAGGCACCAGGCCAACGCATCCCGGGTCGCCGCGTTCCTGCGCTCCCACCCCCGCGTCGAGAGAGTCTACTATCCTGGGCTTCCCGACCATCCCGGGCACGCTGTGGCCTGCCGCCAGATGTCCGGCTTCGGCGGGATGGTGTCGTTCACGGTCAAGGGGGGAAAGGAGGCCGCGCGGCGCGCGGCGTCACAGACGAGGATCATCCTTCTGGCCGAGAGCCTGGGGGGAGTGGAGTCCCTCATCGACCATCCCGCGTCGATGACCCACGCTTCCCTGGCAGGGACTCCCCTCCAGGTCGACGAGGGCCTGCTCCGCCTTTCCGTGGGCATCGAGCACCCGGATGATCTCATCGAGGACCTAGAACAGGCGTTGACGAGGTGAAGGGATGCCAGCGCAAGTCTATCTCCCAACCCCCCTCCGCCGGTATACCGGGGGGGAGGCGAAGGTCATGGTAGATGCCGCAACTGTGGGGGAGCTCCTGGAATCCCTGGACAGGAGGTTCCCTGGGATCCTCTCCCAGCTCTGTGACGAGACCGGCGAGGTCCGGAGTTTCATCAACATCTTCGTCAACGGCACGGAGATCCGCCAGCTCCAGGGCCGGAACACGCCCCTGGCAGACGGCGACGAGGTCTCCATCATCCCGGCCATGGCCGGAGGGGAGTTCGAGTGGGTGAGGTCATGACCGCGAGAAAGAAGGCGATGCCAGAAGACCCCATCGAGGAGATCGCCGACACCATCCTCGAGGTCATCGGGAACACCCCCCTCGTCCGGCTTCACAAGGTCGTGCGTGGCGTGCGCGCTGAAGTTGTCGCCAAGCTGGAGTTCCTGAACCCAGGGGGTTCGGTGAAGGACCGCATCGGCTTGGCCATGGTCGAGGACGCCGAGCGCCGCGGCATCCTCCGCCCCGGGGGGACCATCGTCGAGGCGACCTCCGGGAATACCGGCGTGGGGCTGGCCGTCGCCGCGGCCGTCAGGGGGTACAAGACGGTCTTCGTCCTCCCCGACAAGATGAGCCAGGAGAAGATCCAGCTCCTGCGGGCGTTCGGCGCGCGGGTCGTGATCACCCCGACCGCCGTCGCCCCGGAGGACCCCAGGAGCTACTACAGCGTGAGCCGCCGGATCGCTCAGGAGACCCCCAACGCTTTCTACGCCGGCCAGTACGAAAACCCGGTGAATCCCCTCGCCCACTATGAGACGACGGGGCCGGAGATCTGGAGGCAGACAGGAGGCAGGGTGGATGTCCTCGTGGCCGGGATGGGGACTGGGGGGACCATCTCCGGGGCCGGCCGGTTCCTCAAGGAGCGCAACCCTTCCCTCACCGTGGTCGGCGTCGACCCCGTCGGTTCCGTGTACACCGAATACTTCAGGTCCGGGCGCCTTGGGGAGGCCCACACCTACAAAGTCGAGGGGATCGGGGAGGACTTCCTCCCGGAGACCATGGACTTCTCGGTCGTGGACCAGGTCGTCCAGGTCACGGACCGCGAGGCCTTCCTCATGACACGCCGGCTGGTCAGGGAGGAGGGGATCTTCGCCGGGGGGAGCAGCGGGGCTGCCCTCGCGGGCGCGCTCAAGTACCTCCGTTCGTTGCCGGACCATGGCGCCGGGAAGCGCGTCGTGGTCATCTTCCCAGACGGGGGCGCCCGCTACCTCTCCAAGATCTTCTCTGAGGACTGGATGCGCGAGCACGGGTTCCTGGAATCCGGCCTGGGCGTTGTGGCGGACGTGCTCCAGGGGAAACGCCTGGATCTCATCACGGCGAGCCCTGCAGACTCCATTGGGTCGGTCATTGCCAAGATGAAGCAGTACGACGTCTCCCAGCTCCCCGTCGTGGAGGATGGGGGACTTGTCGGGATCATCACCGAGGTGGACCTCCTCAACCACCTCCTCGAGGGCGGACACAACTTGGAGGACCCCATCTCACCCATCGTCGATCCCGCTCCTCCCGTGGTGAGCCCGGACACGCCCATCGAGCAAGTCGCTGAGGTCTTCACCTCTGCCAACGCCGCGATTGTCGTGGACCAGGGCCGGGTCGTTGGGATCGTGACGAAGATCGATCTCATCGACCACCTGGGCCGTCACCGGAAGGGTGCGGGGGAGTAGCGAGGGACCATGGAACGCGAGCTGCTGGCCACCACAACGACCACCTCGCCGCCCGGCGTGCGGCTCCCGCGGATGGCCATCGTGGAGGGAAGGGGGGTCCTCCTCCACGAGGAGTGCGATCCAAAGCGTGTGGAGCGCCTCTCCGAACGCTTGCAGCAGGACGGGTTCCTCAAGAACCCCCCGATCGCCACGCCTCTGGATCGCCTCCCCGGCCCCCTCGTGGTGCTGGATGGGGCTAATCGCGTCATGGCATTGAGCAACCTCGGATACCCTTACCAACTGGTCCAGATCGTGGACTACTTCGACCCCGCGATCACCCTGGATGTCTGGCGTCACCTCCTCCTGGACATCCCGGGAGTCGAGCTCATTGAGAGGATCGCCGGGGCCGTGGGGACGCGGATCGAACGGGTTCCTCCCGAAGAGGCGCAGGCGCACTTGCGGAGGGGGGAGATCCTCTGCGCGGTCACCCTCCCCGGCGGGGCGAGCTACACAGTGGGGCAGGCCTCCGACCTGTTAAGCAACGTAGAACTTCTGGCAAGGGTTGTGGAGGTCTACAAGTACACGGCCCGCATCTACCGGGTCCAGGGGGACGACCTTGCCGCTCTTTCCCAGGAGTACGGCGGCGCAGAGGCCCTGGTCAGCTTCCCGCCCTTCACCAAGGAGGAGATCCTCGCAATCGCCCAGAACGGGGCAAAACTCCCCACGGGGATCACCCGGCACGTCATCCCAGGGCGCGCCCTCCGGGTGAACCTCCCCTTGGAGCTATTGGAGGGATCTGCGCCTGTGGACCAGGCGAACTCAAGGCTCCAGGAGCTCATCCGGGAGAAGCTCCGCGACCACAGGGTTCGGTTCTATCCCGAGGCGACGGTGCTCTTCGACGAGTGACCATGCGGAGGCCGGTCGATCCATCCCTCCACGCCAAAGCGCCAGAACAGGCCAAGCGTTTGGGCGCGACCCTCCTGGCCTGCATCGGGAGGACGCCGCTCCTCCGCCTCGAGCACATCACCAGGGGGCTCGGGGAGGGGGTAGCGATCTACGCGAAGGCCGAGTGGTTCAACCCAGGCGGGTCCGTGAAGGACCGCCCTGTCCTGCGGATGATCGAGGAGGGTGAGCGGTCAGGCCAGCTGACCCCCGAGAAGGTGATCCTGGACTCTACCTCCGGGAACGCCGGGATCGCCTATGCCATGATCGGCGCCATCAAGGGATACCAGGTAGAGCTCGTGGTCCCCGCGAACGTCAGCGAGGAGCGCAAGCGGATCATCGCCGCCTACGGGGCACGGATCATCCTTTCCGATCCCCTGGAGGGCTCCGACGGCGCCATCCGGGTCGCCCGGCGCATCTACGAGGAGGACCCGGACCGTTACTTCATGCCCGACCAGTACAACAACCCGGAGAACTGGCGGGCCCACTACCACACCACCGGCGTGGAGATCCTCGAGCAGACCGGGGGACGGGTGACCCACTTCGTGGCGGGGATCGGGACGAGCGGCACCCTGGTGGGCGCAGGGCGCAGGCTCAAGGAGTTCAACCCGGCGATCGAGGTGATCGCTGTGGAACCCGACAGCCCCCTGCACGGGATTGAGGGGCTCAAACACATGGAGACAGCCATCGTCCCAGGCATCTACGACCCCCGTGTCCACGACCGGAAGATCCCTGTGCGCACCGAGGACGCCTACGCCATGGCGCGGCGCCTTGCCCGGGAGGAGGGGCTCTTCGTTGGGCAGTCCGCCGGGGCGGCGATGGTGGCCGCGCTGGAAGTGGCCCGCTCCCTTACCGAAGGCGTCGTGGTCGTGATCTTCCCTGACGGCGGGGATCGCTACCTGAGCACGGCGCTTTGGAGGGACCTGTGAGAAGGGCCCCTCCCTTATGGTAAAATGAGGGCAGGCGAGATGGGGATCAGGCTTCGGAAGGATCAAGTGGAGGCGATCGTCCGGCACGCCCAGGAAGAATACCCGAACGAGTGCTGCGGGCTCCTTGCCGGGAAGGACGGGATCGTCGCAGAGGTCTACCGGGCGACCAACGTGGACCACAGCCCCTACACCTACCTCATGGATCCGGCGGAGCAACTCAAGTTCTTCAAAGAGATGGAGGCGAGGGGCTGGGAGCTCGTGGGGATCTACCATTCCCACACGCACTCCCAGGCCTACCCCTCCAGGACCGACGTGGAGAAGGCCTTCTACCCGGAGGCTGTCTATGTGATCGTCTCCCTCCAGGACCGGCAGAACCCGGTGATCCGGGCCTTCCGCATCCTCGATGGGAAGATCTCGGAAGAGGACGTGGAGGTCCACGGAGAGTGAGGGCATCTCGGGTCCCCAAGGGCCGGGGAAGGATGTGAGGGAATCATGAGGGTCTCCACACGAGCGGAATATGGGATCAGGGCCTTGCTGGACTTAGCCATCCACTACGGACAGGGTCCCGTGCAGAGCCACGAGATCGCGCGCCGGCAGGGGCTTCCCGTTCCCTACCTGAACCAGCTCATGGTCACCCTCCGGCGGGCGGGGCTGGTGACCAGCAAGCGCGGACCCAACGGCGGCCACGTCTTGGCGCGGCCTCCTGAGGAGATCACCCTGCGGGAGGCGTTTGTGGTTCTGGAGGGCTCCCTCGCTCCCTGGGAGTGCGTGCAGGCAGGGGACGTCCCCTGCGTCTACGCGCCCGGGTGTGGTGTCCGGCCGGTGTGGGAGGCGATCCGCACGGCCGCTGAGGGGGTTCTGAACAAGATGACCCTGGCGGACCTGCTTCCGGATCGCCCCCGAGAGCCAGTGAGGCGTGCCTGAGGAAGAAAAGCCCAAGGAGTCCACAGGTCCTCCCTGTCTGCGGACTCCAGCGATACCTTCCTTCTCCCCATAGAAGGCCTCGTGACCCTCCGTGGTACCTGGACGTCGGTGCACTTCCTGGGGTGGCGCAAGGATGGAGTGGAGCGGTGGGGGAATGGATCCTCCAGGGGGATCGTTCATAGAGATGGAGCGGGACAGGGACAAGGGGACGAGGGAGCGCTATGAGGCGATGGTGGAGGAATACCTGGACCCGCTCTACCGGACCGCCCTGCGGCTTACCGGACACCGCAGCGACGCCGAGGATCTCGTCCAGGAGACATTCCTCCGGGCGTGGAGGTCGTTCAACCGGTTCCAGGAGGGGACGAACGCTCGGGCCTGGTTGTTCAAGATTCTGATGAACACCTACATCGACAGGTACCGACGGAGCCAGCGGGAGCCCGAGGTTACAGAACACGAGGATATCGGGGAGTTCTACCTGTACAGCAGGGCCTGGGAGAGCAAGGAGCTCGGGGAGGCCGGGAACCCCGAGGCGTTCATCGAGCGGGTCATGGACGAGGACGTGCGCGAGGCGCTCGCCCAGCTCCCCGCGCCGTTCCGGATGGCCGTGATCCTCGCGGACGTTGAGGGGTTCTCTTACAAGGAGATCTCAGAGATCCTGGACATCCCCTTGGGCACGGTGATGTCCAGGCTCCACCGGGGACGTCGCCAGCTCCGTCAGGCGCTCTGGGAGTACGCGATGCAGAACCGCCGGGTGCGCAGGGAGTAGTTCCCACTTTGCGCTCAGGGAGAAGTGGGAAGGGAGCCGTGGACTGCGAGCAGGTGATCCGGCTACTGTGGACGTGGCTCGACCGCGAGCTGGAGGCAGAGGTCTGCCAGGAGGTGGAGGAGCACGTGCGCGCATGCCTCCGGTGCAAGGAGCACGCGGATTTCGAGCGGCGCCTCCGGGAGGTCATCCAGGCATGTTGCAGGAAGGACCGGGCGCCCGCGGGTCTGAAGGCGCGCCTCCTCGCCCTCCTCGAGGAGTCCTCCCGAAGCGGTGATGCGGGCGGCGGCCATTGACGTCGGCACGAACTCAGTCCGGCTCCTCGTCGCTGAGGTCTCCACGGGGCAGATCCAGCCGGTCTACCGATCTCAGGTCATCACCCGGCTGGGGGAAGGCGTCGCCAAGAGCGGGCGTCTCAGCCCTGCCGCGGTCTCCCGCACGATTGAGGTCATCGACTCCTTCCTGAGGGAAGCGCACGCCCAGGGCGCTCAGGAGGTCTTCGTCATTGCCACGCAGGCTGTCCGGGAGGCAGCCAACCGGGAGGAGATCCTCGGACCCCTGCGGGAGCGCGGGATCGAGATCCAGGTCCTTACCGGGGAGGAGGAGGCCAAGTTCGGATTCCTCGGCGCTACAGCCGGCCTCCCTCGCCCCCAAGGGTCCAGCGGGCTGGTCCTCGTCCTCGACGTGGGCGGGGGCAGCACCGAGCTCGCCTGGGGAGATGAGGAGGTCGACGGCGCGGTGAGCATCCCCGTCGGGGCGGTCAGGCTCACCGAGGAGTTCCTCACCAGCGACCCTCCTTCCCCTCAAGAGATCGCGGCCGCGAGGAGCTACCTCCTCGATGCCCTCCGGGCGGTCCCGCCCCTCCGCCCCGCCATAGCCATCGGCACCGGGGGGACGCTCACGGCCCTGAGCGCCTTTCACCACCGGATCGTCCCCTACGATCCGGAAAGGGTCCACGGCTCCTCCCTCTCCCGGGAGGAGGTCGAACGTCTCCTCCGGGAGCTGGCCGCGCTCCCTTTGGAGGGGCGCCGGAAGCTCCCCGCGATCCAGCCCGGGAGGGCAGAGATCCTCGTGGCCGGGGCTTTGCTGTGCGGGGCGGTGATGGACCATCTCTCCATCCCCCGCGTCACGGTGAGCGAGGCGGATCTCCTCTGGGGGATCCTGGTGCACAGGGCCAGCTGACGAGGGAGTTCCCCGGTTCCATCGGGAGCGCCCGACCTTGCATTTTCCCAGGCCGTGTACTTATATAGAGGAGGACCTGGGACGAACCTTGCCTTCTCGGAGGAAATCATGCGGGGGATTCTTCTCCTCTTGGCTATCGCGACAGCTGCAGTTGTGGGGATCGTCTGGGCGACGGGTGGGATTGGCCTCCGCCGGGACCTCAAGGAGGTTTCTGTGGCAGAGGTCACCGTGGGCACGGTTACCGAGATCGTGAGCACGACGGGGACGGTGGCCAGCCGCTCCGCGGAGCTTTCGGCGAAGATCCCAGGCCGTATCGTGGAGGTCCGCGTCCAAGAGGGGGATCCTGTGGAGCCGGGTATGGTCCTCCTCCGCCTCGAAGACCGGGACCTCCGCGCCCAACTGGACCAAGCCGTGGCAGCGCTAGAGGTGAGCCGCCGGCAGCTCGAGCAGGCCCGTGCGGCCGTAGAAGCCGCGCGCAGCAACCTTGCTCGGGCGGAGGCTGCCGCGAGAGCGGCGAGAGCGCAGTACGAGCAGGTCCTGGCCGGCCCGCGCCCTGAGGAGGTGCGCGCCGCGGAAGCGTCGGTGGAGGCCAGCAAGGCGCGCCTGGAGGAAGCGGAACGCCAGCTCCAGATCCAGCGGCAACTCCTCGCCGAGGGGGCGGTGGGCCAAGCTCAGGTCGACGCGGCCAGGGCGCAGTACGAAGCTGCGAAGGCCCAGTACGATGCCGCCCTCAGCCAGCTCCGCCTCCTCCAGAAGGGCCCCCGCAAGGAGGAACGGGAGGCAGCCCTTGCCCAGGTCCGCCAAGCCAATGCGGGGGTTGAGGCGGCGAGGTACCAGCTCCAGCAGGCCATGGCAACGGTCAGAGCCAGTGAAGCTCAGGTGGTCCAGGCCTCGGAGGCCGTCAAGGCTGCTCGGAACCGCCTGCAGGACGCGCTGGTCACAGCCCCCTTCAAGGGCGTGATCACCCGCCTGAACGCCGAAGTGGGCCAGGTGGTCAGCCCAGGGGTTCCCCTCCTTTCCCTCGCAGACCTCCGCGAGGTGTGGGTGAACGCGGACATCGACGAGGGGGACCTCGGGAAGGTTCGTGCTGGGCAGCGGGTGGAGGTCACGGCAGACGCATTCCCCGGCCGCACGTTCCAGGGGGAGATCACCCGACTGGGCCGGGCGGTGGAGGTCCGGCCAGCGGCACGCGTCGCCCGCGCGCGGATCGACCTCTCCGGGCCCACCCCTCTCCTCCCTGGGATGAGCGTGGATGTGGACATCATCGTCCGGTCGAAGGAAGACGCCCTCCAGATCCCCCTCGATGCCCTCGTGGAGGACGAGGGGAATACGAAAGTGTTCGTGGTCAATGATGGTGTCGTGTGGTCCAAGAAGATCCGGGTAGGAGTCCGCGGCACCGACAGGGTAGAGGTGGTGGAGGGGCTGCAGGCTGGTGAGCGCGTGGTGGTAGGGGGCCTTCAGAACCTCAGGGACGGCGAGCGCGTGAACATCCGGGAAGGACGATGAGCTTAGTCATCCTCAGGGACATCGTCAAGGTCTACACGCTGGGACGTGTGGAGGTCCCAGCCCTCCGTGGGGTTTCCCTGGAGGTCGCCTCGGGGGAGTTCGTCGCCATCATGGGACCCTCGGGATCCGGGAAGTCCACGTTGATGAACCTCATCGGGTGCCTCGACAGGCCCACCAGCGGGACCTACCTGTTGAGCGGTCAGGATGTCAGCAGGCTCAATGACGACGCCCTGGCGGAGATCCGCAACCGGCGCATCGGGTTCGTCTTCCAGACATTCCACCTGCTCCCCAGGATGACCGCCCAGCGCAACGTGGAGCTCCCCCTCCTCTACGCAGGTGTACCCCGCCAGGAGCGCGCGCGGCGGGCGGCCGAGGCCCTGGAGGCTGTTGGCCTGGGCCAGCGACGCCACCACACCCCAAGGGAGCTCTCTGGAGGGGAGCAGCAGCGCGTGGCCATCGCCCGTGCCCTGGTGAACAACCCCTCGCTCCTCCTCGCCGATGAGCCCACAGGGAACCTAGACAGCCGCACGGGGGAGGAGGTGCTGGCGATCCTCCAGCGCCTGAACGCCGCAGGCATGACCATCATCCTCGTCACCCACGACCGGAACGTGGCAGAGCACGCCCAGCGCATCGTCCATATCCGGGATGGGCTCATCGTAGGGGAGGAGCGCATCGAGCGTCCCATCCAAGCGGTTGAAGTCCTCGTCTAGGAGACACGCCATGGACTTCGCGGAAGCTTTCTTCGTCGCCATCGACGCCATGCGCGCGAACAAGCTGCGGGCGGGGCTGACGATGCTCGGGGTGATCATCGGCGTCGCTGCCGTCATCACCCTCGTCTCCATCGGCCAATCCGCCCGGAACCAGGTGGTGGCGGAATTTGGTTCCCTCGGCCCGGATCTCCTGTGGGTCCTCCCCGGGAAGGCCAAGGATGAGCGCCACGGCGGGGTGGCGGCGGAGGAGGGACGTCTCACCCTCACCTACGAGGATGCCCTTGCCGTCGAGCGGAACGCGTCCTTTGTGCGCGCCGTCTCCCCGATCCTCCAGACCTCCCTTCCCGTCTACGCGGGGAAGGAGAGCACGACGACGGTTGTCGTCGGGACCACCCCGAGCCTCCAGCCGGTGCGCGGGATGAGCCTGTCCAGCGGGAGGTTCCTCACAGAAGCCGACCTGACGCGCCGGGAGCGCGTTGTTGTCCTGGGGTCGAGGGTGAAGGAGGACCTGTTCGGCTTCGGAAGGAACCCCCTCGGCGAGAAGGTCACCATCAACGGTCGGTCGTTCACCGTGGTCGGCGTCCTGGAGCCGAAAGGCCAGCTCCTGGGCATCGACCTCGACGACCGCATCTACATCCCCCTTACCACAGCGCAGCAGCTCTTTGACATCCAGTACATCTCGTTCATGTTCGTGCAGGCAGACAGCGTGGACGCAGCAGGCCGCGCCGCCTCCGAGGTGAGGAGGGTCTTGCAGCGACTCCACCAGGCAGAGGATTTCACCGTCCTCACCCAGAGCCAGCTCCTCTCCTCCCTGGATGCTATCCTCCGCATCCTCACCATCGCCCTCACCAGCATTGCCGCCATCTCCCTCGTGGTGGGAGGGATTGGGATCATGAACATCATGCTCGTCTCGGTGACGGAGCGCACGCGGGAGATCGGCATCCGGAAAGCCGTTGGAGCGCGCCGGAGCGACATCTTGGTGCAGTTCCTGATCGAGGCCGTTGTTCTCAGCCTCGTTGGGGGAATCGTGGGGATGGTGGTGGGTATCGGAGGGTCCGCAGCAATCGTCATCCGCCTGCTGCGGGCCACGCCCACGGCCGCTCAGGTGCTGCCCATCGTCGTCCTGGCGTTCAGCTTCTCCGTGCTCGTGGGGATGATCTTCGGGGTCTACCCGGCTTGGCGGGCGAGCCAGCTCCATCCCATCGAAGCCTTGCGCTACGAGTGAACAAGAATCCGAGAGGGGAGGAGAGACCGTGAAGGAGAAAGTAACCACAGAGGACGCACCTGCAGCGATCGGACCGTACTCCCAGGCGATCAAGGCCAACGGGTTCGTGTTCGTCTCCGGCCAGGTGGCCCTCGATCCCCGGACCGGACAGCTCGTTGGCGAGGACGTGAAGGCCCAGACCCGGAGGGTCCTGGAGAACATCAAGGCGATCCTGGAGGCGAGCGGATCCTCCCTGGACAAGGTCGTCAAAGCTACGGTCTACCTGAAGGACCTGAACCACTTCAACCAGATGAACGAGATCTACGGGGAATACTTCAAGGAGAACCCGCCTGCGCGCGCCACTGTCCAGGTCAGCCGCCTCCCCCGCGATGCAGCGGTAGAGATCGAGGTGATCGCCCTGGCCTAGATCTCGCGGCGCACCGGAGGCTTCCCCCCGTCCGTGGACACGAGAGCGGAAGAATACAAACGGGATTCTTCCGTAGTACAATAGGGGAGGAGTGGGGGGTCGTCTAAGGGTAGGACAGGGGACTTTGGATCCCCTAATGCAGGTTCGAGTCCTGCCCCCCCAGCCAGATCCTGTACGTCCCCTTACCTTCCTGATGCTTCCTTCCTGAGCCTGAGCGGGAGAAGCCGAGGAGTCCGCTCGGCGTATGTGCGGAACTCCTCCCCGAACTTCGCGGCGAGGGCCCGCTCCTCCTGGACGGAGAGGCGGTAGTACAGGAAGACGAGGACTGGCCACATCACGAGGCCAGGGATGGTCGGCCAGTGCACGAGCCATCCGGCGGTGATGAGGAGGATCCCCAGGTACTGCGGGTGGCGCAGGTACCTGTAAACCCCCTGCGTCGCCAGCCGGTCCTTCGCCCGATACACCTCTCTCCACCCTAGGAGAACCAGGAGGACGCCCAGGAATGTAATGACCGAGCCCATGGGCATCCCCACCCGGAGCATGTACAGCATGAACTCCTTCTCGAAGAGGGTGAGTCCGAAGTACGTGGAGAGGAAATAGGCGGTCAGCGGGAACCCGAACATCTCGGCGAAGAGGGAGACGATGAAGGCAGTATAGATGCCGTGCGCTCTCCAGTCCCCCTTCGTCCGCACCGGGATCAGGGCGAGGAACGCGAGGAACGCGGCGATTGAGACGATCACGAAATCCCAGCGTCCCCGGGTGATGGTCAGGTCACCTTCCCCAATCCTGCCCGTCGCCAGCACAACCAGGGAGTGGCCCACCCCGATGAAAAGCCCGGCGATGGCCGCTGCCGCTCCGACAAGGCCAAAGAGGGTGAGGAGGTCGCGCTTCATCCTCATCTCAGGCAGGGATCCTTCCCTTGAGGTCCTCTGGCGCGAACGGGCCTGGCGCCGCGATGAGCTCCCGCGCGCGGTCCAGCTGCCCCCAGACGTTCCACAGGAGGACGCCGCGCACGCGGCCGCCCTCGAGGTAGTACACCACGCCCTCCTGGTACGGCTCCTTCCAGTCCTCCACGGTCATAAGCCGGGGATCGAGTTCTCCCACGGCCTCATACCCGAGGTCGAAGAGGTCGGAGTAGAAGAACGGGAGGTGGTGGTAGGGAGTGGTCTCCCCAGCCATATTCCGCCCCGCGACCTGGCCCATGGTGTTGGCGTTGTCCTCGTGTTCCACGCGGATGCGCCTGCCCAGGGCAGGGTTGTAGAACTTCGTTACGTCGCCTGCGGCATAGATGTCTGGATGGCCGGCCCTCAGGTACTCATCGACGATCACCCCATCGTCGACAGGAAGGCCAGCCTGCTCGGCGAGCCCGGTGTTCGGCCGGATGCCAAGTCCCGCGACCACCCCGTCCACCTCGATCCTCCGTCCCGCCCGTGTACGGAGGACGGTCTTCTCCCCCTGTTCCTCCACGGCAGTTACCGCATCCTCCGTCATGACCTCGACCCCTCTCTCCCTGTAGTATTCCGTCACGAACCGGGCGAGGGTGGGAGGGAAGAGGCGACCGCATACCCCCTCCTCCATGAGGATCATCACCACCTGTTTCCCGCTCATCGCCAGCGCCGCTGCCATCTCTGAGCCGATGAACCCCCCGCCGATCACGGCGAAACGGTCGCGCTCTTGTACCATGGCCCGCACCCGCAGGTAATCGTCGTACGTCCGGTAGTAGATGACCCTGCCGCTGGATCCCGTCCCTGAGGGGAGTCCCCTTGGCGTCCCGCCGGTCGCGAGCAACAGCTTCTCAAAGGTGTAGAGGGTCCCCTTGTCATCGGTGACCTCTCGCTTGGAGGGGTCCAGGGAAGTGGCGGCCCTCCCCAAATGGAGTTCAACTCCGAGGTTCCCTGTGTCGCGCCAGATGTCGTCCACGGGCTGGCCTTTCCACAGCCCTTTGGACAGGGGAGGCCGGTTGTAGGGAGGATGGGGTTCGGCGCCGATCAGGCCGATCGTCCCATGCGCGTCAACCTCCCGGATCCCCCGCACCGCAGCATCCCCGGCCATGCTTCCACCCACGATCAAGTAACGGTAGTGTGGCATCGCACCCTCCACCTAAAACGATTCTGCTTCCCATTATAGCTTGGACAGTGAGGGATCATGCCACGCACGCCTCTCCCCGCGCGCGGTGTATTCCCCGAGAGGAGGATCCGGGACGGGCGGGGAAATTTCTCCGCCATGAGCACTTCCCTTACAGGCTGGGTAGCAGGTGTGTACGTTGGCTTCGACCGGGATTCGCTCGTCACCGCCCCGGTCCCGGAGGCACACGTAACCCTGGAAGGCTTCGTAGGCGACCGGCACGCCGGGATCGCTAAGAAGGCCGGGAGCAGGGAGGGCATGTACGCCCGGGGGACGGACATCCGGAACAACCGCCAGTTCAGCGCAGTCTCTTTGGAGGAGCTCGCGGAGATCGCGGTTGCCATAGGAGTCGAAGGGCTTCGCCCCGAGTGGCTCGGTGCCAACCTTGCGCTCCGGGGAATCCCGGACCTGACGCATCTCCCCCCGCTCAGCCGCCTCGTCTTCCCCGGCGGGGCGGTCCTCGTCGTCTATGGGGAGAACAAGCCTTGCGTGAAGCCAGCGCGGGTCATCCAGGAGTTCCTCCAAACCGCCTTCGACCTCGCGGAGCTGTTCCCCCAGGTGGCGCTCGGGAGGCGTGGGATCGTCGGATGGGTAGAGTGCCCTGGGATCATCCGCCCGGGGGATGAGGTTGTGATCCGCCTCCCCTGACCGCCCCGCCCGGGACCCGGACCTATCCACCCAGCCACACCGTCTTCTCAGAGGCCGGGGTCCGCTTCTTCTGGGGGATTTCGGCGGGGTAGCCGACGTAGAGAACCCCGATGATCCGGCGGTCCTCTGGGAGGCCCAGGAACTCCCTGAGCGGCGGGTAGTCCCGCAGCCCCCCTGTGCGGAAGTAGGTGCCGATGCCATAACTCCAGGCGGCGAGCATGAACGCGTACGCCGCCCCGAATGTTGACCAGAAGTCTTCCTCGCGCAGCTCTGGATCCCCGGTGACATGGGAGGTCACCACGATGATCACGGGGGTCTGCACGGTGTCCTTGTAGACCTTTTCCAGCGCGGCCTGTGCCTCCGGGCTATCGGGGTTGGGGAGCTGGGTGCGGCGGAATTCCCGGCGGATCTCCGCGAACCTCCGCTTCGCCTCTCCCTCCAGGACGAAGAACTGCCAGGGCTCGGTCAGTCGGTGGTTGGGCACCCACACTGCCGCTTCGAGGCATTGCTCCAGGAGTTCGCGCGGAACTGGGTCAGGCTTCATCCTGGCAATGCTACGGCGCGTGCGGATCGCCTCTATGACGCTCATGGCTGTTCCTCCTTTCCCTTTGCTCTACCAGGATCGGAGAGCTGAGGAATTTCGAGGGGACGTACACTTGGTACACGTGGAGTCCAGGTGGTGCATGGAGATCCACATAGGTGAACATGATCGCAGGATTCACGATCGCGTAGGGCTCCCAGTGCACGACGTTGCCGTCTCGGAAGACGATGACGCTCCTAGGGCGCGGCTCCGAGTAGGAAGACGGCAGGCTGAGGGAAATTTGGATGGGCCCGGGGTGGATGCGCGTGAAACTTGGAGGAGGACCGAATGCGGCGAATTCCGCATAACCCCGGGTCACGCACGTCCTGCCGTCGCGGAGGGCCTCTAGTACGGTCTCTTCGGTACAGGGGTTCTCACCGAGGTAGACGTAGGTCGCATGGGAGAGCTGCTCCTCAGCGAAGGAGGGGAATGGGGCTGCTTCCGCCTTCCCCTTCAACCGCAGAAGCAGGCTTGCTCCGTTCCGAAAGATCCAGCGGTAGAAGGTGCGTGAGAGCCAGAACCTGTCCACCACTCTTGCGATCGGCGGCCATGTCGTCTCAGGCCCAACATGGAAGTCGCAACTGCTGTAGACGCCCTTGAGCTTCTCCGGGTCTGGTACAGAGTATTGGTTGACGAGCTCGATGTCCTCCATCTCGTGGATCAATTCGATTGCCCCGGAGTAGAAGAAGTCGAAGTACCGACTTGTGTCCAAGCGGTCCAGGTCATACCTGTAATCCGAGGATCCCCCCGGTCGCTTGCTGATGGTGCTATGTTGAAACTGGTGGCTGGCGAGCGGGGGCAGGTGGTATTCCCGGAGCTTCTCCTGGATGGCCAGAATTGTCCCAACCTGGCCTTCTGAGTCTTTCCAGTGCGCATAGGGATCGGTTTCTGGCGTATCCCAGTCGAATTCACCGGCTGCAACGAGGGGTCGGATACACAGCGCTAACGTATGTCCTTCCGAAAAGTCCGACGTCCTCGGGTTGTTCCAGCGGACCTCCATCTCCCCTCCTGGGATGACCGGAATCCCCAACCTCCGCGTCGCCTCATCACAAGCGAGGATGTATTCTTGGAGCGTCTTCCGAGTAAACAGCTTCAGATTCCGCAAGTGGTCGGTCACGACGAGAAAATCGTAGCCATTCCGGACTGCGATCTCCCCTGCTCGGAGCACGCTGGCCCACCCGTCCGAGAACCTTGTATGGAAGTGGATGAAGCCACGGGCCCATCTATTTCGCTTGAAGGGGTCGTAGGGCATGGGTGCGCCTCGCACGGATTGACGAGTTGCAATCCTCCTTCCTCAGCCAGACTCTGCGCCCGCCGCGTGGGGATCTTGGGGTTGGCATAGCAGTACAGGCAGCCGTGGGGGCAGTTTTGCCTGTAGCTTCCGATGTCCACGCTGGGCGTGCACAGGCACTCCTTCCGCTGGGACCGGTCCTTCCCTCCTTGAGCAGGCTCGTGGGAGGGGTGTAACTGGGCGAGGAGGGAGGCATCGATGCACCGCGCGTTCTGAATCCCATCGATCACACTCCACCTGGAATCGGAGCAGACGGCCAGGGTGATCCCAAGCGAGGAGGCGATGGCCGCCATCTCCTCCAGGACCGCGGCCTTCTCCTCCTCGTCCGGATCGACGAACCGGAACCCGAACCGGCGGGACCTCGGCAGGACCTTCGGGTAAAGGGTTGCAAAGGAGAAGGTGCACCTCCGCACGCCGATCCGCCGGACAGCAGTCGCCAGCCTCTCGAACGCACCTGCATTGGACCGAACCCTCCCATCGACCTCCCAGTGCAGGATGGGATCGAACCGCCACTCGATGCGCTCCGGCCCCCAGGTGCGCGCGAGGGCTTTCATCTGCTCCAGGGCGACCTCCGCTGGGGGCACGAGGGGCTCCAGGAAGGAGCCTCCCATCCCGGTGATGGAGAAGTGGAAGTAGACAGGATAGTGCTTCAGGGCCTCGCGGAGCGCTCCGTCTAGGAGGAAGGGGCCGTAATCCTTGGACCAGAACACAAGGGTATGCACGTGCTCGGGGAGGAGTGAGACGGTGCGTGGTCCGGCCCCTGGCTGCTCGTAGGTGACCTCCCCCTTCCTCAGCGCGTCACGGAGCCACCCCAGGTAGAAGCGGGGGACGTCTGTCCTCCTGGAGATGCTGATCACCTGCTTCATCCATGGCCCTCCCCTGATCCCATCCTACCACATCGGGAAAGGGGAGAACCACACGCGGGCGGGTGCGAGGTTCACGGCGGCCCTACCATCCGAGGAGCATGCGGAACCGCGGGGCCTCCCGGCGGCTGACGGGGATCTCGGTCCTTCCCTTGTCGTCCATGCGCAGGATCAGCGTCCCCTTAAAATACGGGTGGATCTCCAGGATGTGGTCGATGTTCACCAGGAAGCTCCTGTGGACACGCAGGAACCTGGAGGGGCCGAGGCGGCGGTGGAGCTCTCCAAGGGTGTAGGAAGTGCGGTAGGTGGCATCGTAGGTGGCCACGTAGGCGTAGTCGTCCCTGGCAACGGCGTAGCGGATCTCGGAAACGTCCAGGAGGATGACGCGGTCCCCGACTTCGATGGGGAGCCGGTCCGTAGGGGAGGGTGCCTCCACCTCCTGCTTGCGGGCAATCCGCTCCAGCGTCCGGACTAGGCGCTCCTCCGAGACGGGCTTGAGGAGGTAGTCGAAAGCCGCCTCCTCGAAGGCCTCCACGGCGTAGTGGGGGTAGGCCGTCACGAAGACGACGGAGGGCGGTGAGGGCATCCGGTTGATCACCCGGATAGCCTCCATGCCCGTGAGGCCGGGCATTTGGATGTCCAGGAAGACCACGTCGTAGGTGCGCTCCATCAACAGGCTCAGCGCCTGGGCCGCAGTGGCCGTCTCGTCCACGCACCGCACCCCATGCCGGGTGAGGAGCCGTGCGAGCTCCTTCCGGCCGATCTCATCATCGTCAACCACGAGCGCCTTAAGGTTGATCCCCGCGTGGTCCTCCATTCCGTGGTGCCCCGACGTTTTTTAGAATTCTAGGGCAGCGGCAGGGGACCGTCAACTTGCCTTGATCCTGCTCACCCCCCCGCGTTGACCGCTTGCCCGAGGAAAGATGCCGTTCACCGACGATCCTCCCCATTTCACCGGGGGACGGTTGCCCCCGTCAGCTGCCGGCCGGAGAATAGACGGCAAGAGCAACCTGGAAGGAGGACGACGGATGCTGCTGTTCTTAGACACGGCCAACCTCGAGGAGATCCGGGCGGGCGCAAGGATGGGCGTCATCGCCGGGGTCACCACGAACCCTACCCTCCTCGCCCGGGAAGGGGTTCACAACCCCGAGGGCCACATCAAGCGCATCGCCGAGATCCTCCCAGGGCCCGTCAGCGTGGAGGTCACGTCCACGGATCCAGAGGGGATGGTGCAGGAGGCGAGGACTCTCGCGCGGTGGAGCGAGCACGTGGTGGTGAAGATCCCCACGACCCCGGCGGGGTTGGAGGCGATGCGCTCCCTCAAGGAGGAGGGGATCCCTGTCAACGCCACCCTGGTCTTCTCGGCGAACCAGGCCCTCCTCGCCGCCCTGGCCGGAGCCACCTATGTGAGCATCTTCCTGGGGAGGATGGACGACGTCTCCTGGGACGGCCTGAACGTGGCTCGGGAGACCGTGGAGATCTTCCGGAGGCAGGCGATCTCCTGCCAGGTCCTGGCGGCGAGCGTCCGCCATCCCCTCCACGTCCTGGAGGCCGCCAGGGCAGGTTGCCCGGTGGTCACGATGCCCTTCCCCGTCCTCCAGCAGATGATCAAGCACCCCCTCACCGAGATCGGGTTGGAACGGTTCCTGGCTGACTGGCGCAGGCTCCAGGCCTCCCGGCCGGAGGCGAAGGTCCCCTGATGCGCCCAGGGGAAAGGAGGGAGAAGATGGTCCGCCAGCAGTTCGTCGCAGGGGTTCAGCCCTACCGCAGGACCTACTACGAACCGGGGTACGAGCCCAAGGAGACGGATCTCCTCTGCGCCTTCCGCATTGAGCCCGCTCCGGGGGTTCCCATGGAGGAGGCGGCGGCCGCCGTGGCCGCCGAGTCGTCCACGGGGACCTGGACGGAGGTCTGGTCCCAGGAGATGACCGATCTCCACCGGTACAAAGGCCGCTGCTACGCATTAGATGGCGACGTGGCTTACATCGCCTACCCCATCGACCTCTTCGAAGAGGGGAGCGTCGTCAACGTGATGTCCTCGATCGTGGGGAACGTCTTCGGGTTCAAGGCCGTGCGTGCTCTGCGCCTCCTGGACATGCGTATTCCCACCGCCTACCTGAAGACGTTCCCCGGCCCTCCTACCGGCATCGCCCAGGAGAGGGACCGCATGCGGGTCTACCACCGGCCCCTCCTCGGCGGGACGATCAAGCCCAAGCTCGGCCTAGGACCCAAGGAGTTCGCCAGGGTCGTCTACGAGTGTCTGGTCGGCGGCCTGGACACCACCAAGGACGACGAGAACCTCAACTCCCAGCCCTTCTGCAGGTGGCGGGACCGCTACCTCTACGTGATGGATGCGGTGCGCAGGGCGGAGGAGGAGACGGGCGAGGTCAAAGGCCACTGGCTCAACGTCACGGCAGGGGACACAGAGGAGATGCTGAAGAGAGCCGAGTTCGCCAAAGAGGTGGGTTCCCGGTACATCATGGTGGACTTCATCACCGCGGGGTTCTCGGCCTTCGCCACCCTCCGCCGGCGCGCCGAGGAGCTCGGGCTCATGGTCCACTGCCACCGGGCGATGCACGCGGTGTTCACCCGTCCGAAGAACCACGGCATCCACTTCCGGGTTGTGGCCAAGTGGCTGCGCATGATGGGCGGCGATCACGTCCATACGGGAACCGTGGTAGGGAAGCTCGAGGGCGACCGCCAGGAGGTCAGGGGGATCGCCGACCTCCTGCGGGAAGATTCCGTTCCGGCCGACCCCCAGCGGGGCCTCCTGTTCGACCAGCCCTGGGCCGGGCTGAAGCCCCTCTTCCCCGTTGCCTCCGGAGGGATCCACGTGTGGCACGTGCCCGACCTCGTGAGCATCTACGGGGTCGATGCCTTCTTCCTGTTCGGTGGCGGTACCCACGGGCACCCGCGGGGGTCGCGGGCCGGAGCCCGCGCCAACCGTGTGGCGGTGGAGGCTGTGGCCGCCGCCTACCGGGAGGGCAGGGACATCCTGGCGGAGGGAAGGGAGATCCTGGAGGAAGCCGCCCGGTCCTGCCCGGAGCTCCGGGAGGCCATGGAGCTGTGGGAAGGCGTGACGTTCGGGGAGGAGTGAGGAGGTGGACAGGGTGAGGGGAGAGCCCATTGTTGTCGGTATCGCAGGGGACAGCGGCGCGGGCAAGTCGACGTTCATCCACGCCGTGCGGAGGCTCCTCGGGCCTGAGCGGGTCCTCGTGATCGACCTCGACGACTACCATACCCTCGACCGCAGGCAGCGGAAGGCCCTCGGGATCACCCCGCTGAACCCCAGGGCCAACGACCTGGACCTCGTGGCGGAGCACGTCCGCCAGTTGAAGGGGGGGCAGAGGATCCGGAAACCCGTCTACGATCACACCACCGGGACCTTCGGCGAGCCAGAGGAGGTTGCCCCCCGGGAGATCGTGATCCTCCAGGGGCTGCTTCCGTTCGCCACCCCTGAGCTCCGGAGCCTCCTGGACATCAAGGTCTACTTCGACACGCACCCCGAGCTGAAGCTGCGCTGGAAAGTCAAGCGTGACGCGGAGGAGCGCGGATACCGGGTGGAGGAGGTGCTCCTGGAGATCCTCGGACGCCTGGATGACTTCCGACGCTACGTCGAGCCCCAGAAGTCCCACGCCGACATGCTCATCTCCCTCATCCCCCCGTACGGGGGTGTAGAGCCCCTGGAGGTCCCCTGGGCGCTCCTCGGCGAGCGCAGGGAGTTCAATGCCCTGGTCGGCCGCCTTGCCCACGCCGCCTACGGGCAGCCCCTCCCCCTGCGCCGCCTCCCCCTCGACTGTAACGGCCAGGAGATGGAGGCCATCGAGATCCTGGGGCCTCTCGAGGTCACCTCCGCGCTCACCCTCTTGCGCCGTCTCGGCGACCTCAACGGGTTGACGGCGGTGCTCGAGGGCGTGCAGGAGTCACTCCTGCCTGCGGAGTTCAGCCAATTGCTCTTCGCCTGGAGGATCGAGTATGCGCGAGCCGCTGGTCAACGAGATCTCCTCCCCAAGCACGCGTGATCCCGTCTTCCTCTCGGAGGTCGCCCGGCGCATCCGACGGTATGCGATTGAGATGACTGCGGCGGCGCGCTCGGGCCACGCCACGAGCGCCCTCTCCATCGCCGAGATCATGGCCGTCCTGTACTTCTCCGAGCTCCGGGTGGACCCGGCGCACCCCAGTGACCCGGACCGGGACCGGTTCGTCCTGTCCAAGGGACACGGCTGCCCGGCGCTGTACGCTGCCCTGGCCATGCGGGGCTTCTTCCCGGAGGAGGAGCTGTGGACCTTCCGAAAGCTTGGCTCCAGGCTCCAGGGTCATCCCGACGTCCTCAAGTGCCCAGGGGTGGAGATGTCTACAGGGTCCCTGGGCCAGGGCCTTTCGGTGGGGATGGGAATGGCCCTTGCCGCCCGGTTGGATGGGCGCAGCTACCGAGTCTACGTGCTCCTCGGCGATGGGGAGTGCCAGGAGGGGCAGGTCTGGGAAGCGGCCATGTCTGCCGCACACTACGCGCTGGACAACCTCGTGGCCATCGTCGACAGGAATGGAATCCAGCAGTCGGCGCGCACCGAGGACCTCTGCGCCCTGGAGCCCTTGACCGCGAAGTGGGAGGCGTTTGGGTGGAGGGCCCTGGAGATCGACGGCCACAGCATCCGGGAGATCCTCGGAGCGTTCGACGAGGCGCGGCGGACGGAGGGGAAGCCGGTGGCGATCGTCGCCCGTACGAAGAAGGGGAAGGGGGTCTCCTTCCTGGAGGACCGCCTCGGCTGGCACGGGAAGCCTCCGGACCCGCAGCAGCGCGAGCTCGCCCTGAAGGAGCTGGACCGCGATGGAGAGGCCCGTCCTGTGTGAAGGCGGCAAGGAGATCGCCCCGCGCGAGGCCTATGGAGACGCGCTCGTGGAGCTGGGGGCGCAGCGGGAGGAGGTGGTCGTCCTCGACGCCGACGTGGCCAACTCCACCTATACCGAGCGGTTCGGCCGGACCTTCCCTGAGCGCTTCTTCAACCTCGGCTTGTGCGAAGCCCACATGATCGGGGTAGCGGCCGGCCTGTCCCGTTGCGGGAAGGTCCCGTTCGTGAGCACCTTTGCCATCTTCGCCGCCCAGCGGGCCCTGAACCAGATCTTCCAATCCGTTGCCTACACCAACGCCAACGTGAAGATCGTCGTCACCCACGCAGGAATCACCGTGGGGGAGGACGGGGCGACCCACCAGGCGATCGACGACATCGCCGTCATGCGCGCTGTGCCTAACATGACCGTGGTCGTGCCGTGCGACGCGGAGCAGACAAGACAGGCGGTGTTCGCGGCTGCGGAACACGAGGGGCCGGTTTACATCCGCCTGGGACGCCCCGCGGCCCGTCAGATCTATGCATCCTGCCCCTTCCGCATCGGGAAGGCCATCGTGCTCCGGGAGGGAGAGGATGTGACCCTTGTGGGGTGCGGGATCACCGTGGGGATGTGCCTGGAGGCGGCCGCCTTGTTGGAGCAGCAGGGCATCTCCGCAGAGGTCCTGGATGTCCCTACGATCAAACCGCTGGACCGCCAGGCGATCCTCCAGAGCGCGCGCAAGACCGGGGCCGTGGTCACAGCGGAGGAGCACACCGTCATAGGCGGTTTGGGGAGCGCTGTGGCCGAGGTGCTGTCCGAGGAGCACCCGACCCCCATGCGCCGCGTCGGCGTGGGGGACTGCATGGGGCAGTCGGGACCCTGGAAGGCGCTCCTGGAGGCGTACGGCATCACCCCCCGCCACATCGCCACGGCGGCGGTGGAGCTGGTGGACGGGCGCAGGGGGTAGAGAAGGAAGGGATCCTCCATGGACACCGTTCTCATCGTCGGCACGGGCACCATCGGCGAGCCTCTGGCGGCGTTGTTCTGCGCCCTCCAGCGGGAGCTGGACCTCGAGGAGGTGATCGTCTACAAGCACACGCCCAGGCTCCAGGACCGCCCGGCCCTCTCCGCCCTCGTGCAGGCCGGGGCGAGGCTGTGCGTCGACGGCACGAAGGCGGGGTTCTTCGAGGAGCTGGGCTTTCGGCCAGATTACCTGGGGCTGGAGGCGGCCCTCGCGCGGGCGAAGGTTGTCATCGACTGCTCCCCTGACGGCGTGGGCCTGCGCAACAAGGAACGCTTCTACCTCCCCTACAGGGGGAAGCGGAGGTTCATTGCGCAGGGGTCGGAGTTCGGTTTCGGGAAGCCGTACGTCCTCGGGGTCAACGACGAGGCGCTGGGAGAGGAGGATGCGTTCGTCCAGGTCCTCAGCTGCAACACGCACAGCATCGCCTCTGTGGTCCACAGCATCGCCAGGAACGGAGGGGGCTACGACCTGGAATGGGGGAAGTTCCTGTGCATCCGCAGGGCGAGCGACGTCGGCCAGGAGGTGGACGTCGTCCCCGCCATCAAGGTGAGCGGGCACCAGTCCCCCTGGGGGACCCACCACGCCCGGGACGCCTACTACCTCTTCAAGACGCTGGGCGCAGAGCTCTCCCTGTACAGCAGTGCCCTGCAGATCAACACGCAGTACATGCACGTCCTGCACTTCCACCTGCGCTTGGGGAGGTCGATCGGTCTCGATGAGGCGGAGGAGCGCATCGTGCGGAATCCCTACATCGCGGTGACGTACAAACCTTTAACGAACCTGGTCTTCTCCTTCGGACGCGATCATGGATTCCACGGGAGGCTGCTCACCCACACGGTCGTGGTCATCCCCACCCTCCACGTCCACGCGGATCGGGAGGTCGTGGGGTACGCCTTCACCCCCCAGGATGGGAACGTCCTCCTGAGCAACGTGGCCGCGGCGTGCCGGTTCCTCTGGCCGAAGGCGTATCAGGAGAAGCTCCAGCACTTCAGGCGATTCCTTCCCAAGGAGGTGTGAGGGTGAACATCACGGTGAGCGTCATCAAGGCGGACGTCGGGAGCATCGGTGGCCACACCGCTCCCAGCCCTGAGGTCCTCGGAACGGTGAGGGACGTTGTCTGGCAGGAGAAGGGCAAGCTGTTCATCGACGGGTACATCTCCTCCACCGGGGACGACATTGCCGTCCTCCTGACCCACACGCGCGGGACAGGGGACCCGGACATCCACGGGCTCGTCTGGGAGGCCTTCCAGGCGGGGAGCGAGAAGGCCAAACAGCAGGGCCTCTACGGCGCAGGCCAGGATCTCTTGAAGGACGCCTTCTCCGGGAACGTCCGGGGACTTGGGCCGGCGTGCGCGGAGATGACGTTCCAGGAGCGCCCGAGCGAGTCCATCATGGTCCTGGCGGCGGACAAGACGGAGCCGGGGGCCTTCAACCTCCCCCTCTACCTTGCCTTCGCCGACCCCATGTACTCCTCGGGGCTCCTCCTCTCCCAGGACCTCCACGAGGGCTTCCGGTTCGTCATCATGGACGTGGACCACACGGAGGGTGACCGCATCATCACCCTGGATGCCCCTGAGCGTCTCTACGACATCGCGACCCTGCTCCGGGACACCCACCGGTTCGTGATCGAGTCGATCTGGTCCAGGAGATATCCGGGCGAGCAGGCAGCGGCCGTGAGCACGACGCGCCTCCGGAACATCGCCGGCCGCTACGTTGGGAAAGACGATCCAGTCGCCATCGTGCGCACCCAGAGGATCTTCCCTGCGACGGAGGAGTTCGGGCCTCCCTTCGCCCTTGGGCAGTTCGTTGCGGGGGACACGCGGGGCAGCCACAACCTCCCCCTGATGCCTGTTCCCATCAACACCCCTGCCTCCACCTTCTTCTGCTGCCCCATGGTCTCGGCCTTGGGGTTCTCCTTGCACGAGGGCCGCCTGACGCAACCTGTGGACCTGTTCAGCGACCCCTTCTGGAATGCCGTCCGGGACCGGGTGGCGGAGAAGGCCATGGAGCTCCGGAAGCAAGGGTTCTTCGGTCCTGCTATGCTCCCTTCCTCCGAGCTGGAGTATGGGGGGATCGTGGCTCGCCTGGACCGCTTGGAGAAGGAGTTCGAGATCCGAGCCTCTCAGCTAGTCACCCCTTGAAGGGCATCTTCAGCCGATCCCCAAAGGCTCTTGGGAGCTGCCCAACGAAGCCCATCAGCGGTTGTGATCCGATGGGCCAGGGGGTTCAATCCTGGACTTTCAGGAGGCCCTTCATCCCCGCATCCTTGTGCCCTGGGAGGCTGCAGAGGGTGGTGTAGAGGCCGGGTCTCAGTACAGCTTGGACGTCCTCCTGCTTCCCTGGGGAGATTACGGCGATCCTGGCAACAGCCTTCCCATTGGCATCCTCGACGACGAAGTCGTGCTCAATGGCTCCGACATTCTTCACCACGAAGGTGACCGCTCCCGGCTTGGCCAAGACTTCCCTGGGGAGGATGTCGAACTCTTTCAGGGAGATCTCGATGACCTGTGGCTTGGAGGCCGCTGTGGCCAAGGGGAGGGTTCCTCCACTTCCCGCAATAGCGAGCGACAGGACGAGGACGAGAACGGGGCGCGACACAAAGCCTTTCACCTCACCGTGATGGGATGTCCCACAACGGCGTTGTAGAGGTAGCCCTGTTCATTGAAGGGCACCCGGAAGGGCTGGGTGTTCCCCTTTTCGTCCGTTGCCCGCACGCGAATGGCGTAGAACCCCGGCTTGGCGTCCCACACGAAGTCCCACCTGGCCCAGGTACGGGCTTCGTTGGGGCCGCGGATTGTCGCCAGCTGCCAGGTGGCACCGTGGTCCAAGCTGACCTCGACCTTTCCGATCTTCCCGAAGGGAGACCAGGAGCGCCCTCGGATCAAATGGCGGCCGGCGCGAATCTCCCCATCCCAGGGGAGTTCGAGCGCGCTCTTGAGATTCTGGTAGGTCAGGATGGGGCCTTTTGCGGGGGGCTCCGGCTTGTAGTCCGGGCCGATCAGGACATAGCTCTCGGTGTTCCAAGGGGAGTACAGGGGTTGCTCGGAGACCTCGATCCGGCCCACCCACTTGATGTTGGAAACGCCGATCCAGCCAGGGACGAGGATCCTTACGGGGAAACCGTGGTCCGGAGGGAGGACCTGCCCATTCATGGCGAAGACGAGCAGGGTATCTGGTTCCAGCGCCTTCGCGATCGACATGGGACGGCGCACGCGGAGGTCATCAAGGCCTTCAGGCATGACGTCCCGGGCCGTGCGCTTCACCCCTGCGCGCTCCAAGACCTCACGCAAGGGGACGCCGGTCCACTCGGCCACGCCAATCGCCCCCAGCTTCCACTGCGTCCCGGAGGCCCGCTTCCCGTAGGCGCGTTCGAAGAAACTGCGCCCGTTGCCCGCACACTCCACATAGCGGACCACGGAGACCGCGGGCATGTTGAGGATGTCGTCGTAGGTGAGCTCGAGAGGCCGGGAGACACCCGTCCCTTCCACCCTGAGGCGCCACGTGTTCACGTCGATCCTTGGCGTCCGGGTGTGGTTCCGCACGAAGAAGAGCTCGTTGGGGACCACGTACCCCCGGCTGGACATGGCTTCCCAACGCATCTCCTTATTGCTCCCGAAGTCGTAGAAGAGTTCGGGGGGAGTGGGCTTGACGACGAGTTCGGCTGAGGCCGGGGCTGCAGCAGCATCCCGCGGTCTATGCAGGACCCTTCCTCCCGCCACCGTGATCGCTCCCGCAGCTACGAGGCCGAGGAAGCGCCGGCGGGAGATCCCGAGCTCTCTGGCCTTCTGCCAGACGAGTTCATCGGCGCGGGCCAGCAGGTACTCCTGCTCGTCCTTCGGGCCGCTCCACCCCATTGAGAACCCTCCCCCACTGCAAGACTAACTATAATTTCCCGGATATGGGGAGCTCCTGCAACCCTCAAAGAGGGGAGGATGGGTCCCCCGATTGGGGGATCGTGGAAGCCGAGATTGCACGAGGGAATCCCACTCTGCTAAAATTGGGATAAAGCAGCGGCAGGGGGAGAGAATGTGCTGGGTTCCTTGCGGACCCTCGTGGAGGATTCCGGATTTCCTCACTGGTTGAAGCGGCTCCTCCCTCATCGCGCGCGAAGAATCCGGGCGGTGCCTCCGCAGGTGGGGCATCGCGGGCATCTGTTCGTTTACATCCTCGTATACCGCTGGTTCAGCCTGGTCCCCCCGCTCCTCGCCGTGCTCCCTGGGTTGCATCTGGAGGGCTGGCCTTTCCGGTGGGTGTTCCCCCTCGCCGCAGGCTACAACACTGTCATCACTCTGTTCCACCCGTGGCTCAATCAGGCTGTCGTCCAGCACCCACTCCTCTTGGGGGTGGACATCCTCTTCTGCGGCGCCCTCATCGCCCTCAGCGGCGGAGTGACCACCCCGTACTACCTCTATGCCCTCAGCCCCCTTTTCGCCGCCGGCTTGTTCTTCCGCATCCGGGGAGGCCTGCTGGCTGCTGCGGGCATGAGCTTGAGCTATGGCCTGATGATGGCCGGGAATGTCCTTGTTTGGGGCGGGGATGTTGATCTGGCCCTGATGAGCATCCACATCGCGGGGTTCTTCCTCATCGCCGGTCTGTTCGCGAATTTCACGTCCCTCCTGGAGGATCAACGGGCCAGCGCGCTTCTCCTGGAGCAGATCCGCAAGGAGCTGATCCGCAAGACCGCGGCGCTCCAGCGCATGAACCGGGATCTGCGCTCCCTCCACGCCCTGGCGGTGGCCCTGCAGTCGGCAGCGACAGATGTCCACGACGTCCAGCGCCGCGTCCTCACAAGCCTCACGGAGGAGCTCGGCTATCCCCGCGCCTTGATGGGTCTCGTCGATCACGGGGACTTCTCCCTGACAGGCTGGATGGGAGCTTCCCGGAGCGGCCTGGAGGAGGAGATCCCACCGACCTTGCGCGTCCCGCTCTCCCAGGACCAGGGTCCCCTTGCACAGGCGCTTTCCAGCCGCACCCCACGTGAGATCACCGACGGCGCCTCCCTGTCCGAGTACCCCGCGCTCTCCAGGTACTCCCTGCGACGCGGGGTCGTTGTCCCCCTCTTCGTGCGGGAGCTTCCGGTCGGGGTCCTCGTCGTGGAGGCCCCCGACGGGGAGCCACACGGCAAAGAGGCCCTGGCGCTCCTGACCTCCGTGGCGCACCAGGCTGCCCTGGCGATCTGGAGTACGCGCATGTGCGTGGAGCGTGCCCAGCGCTCTGCGATCCAGGAGGAACGGAATCGCATCGCCAGGGACATCCACGATACCATCTCCCAGTGCTTGTTCGGGACGGTCTACACCCTCGAGAGTTGCCTGAAGCTCATCCCGGCGGAACTTCAGACGGTGCGCGAGCGGCTCGTTTCCGTCCTGCGCCTGAGCGCGAAGACCATGGGGGAGATCCGGGGGCTCATCTTCGATATGTGGATCGGTGGGATGACCACCGGCGAATTCGTCTCCGAACTGAGGTCCTACCTGCAGGATCTTGGGAAGCCCGAGACCCTTGAGGTGGAGATCTCCGTCGAGGGGGACCTGACGGAACTCACCCCCTTCACCCGCAAGCACCTCTTCCGTATCGCCCAGGAGGCGCTGGCGAACGTGGTCCGGCACGCGCGCGCCACGCAAGCGAAGGTATCCCTCACCGCCGATTCCCAGGTAGTCCAGCTGGTGATCTGGGACAACGGCGCCGGGTTCGACCTCGGGCATACTCCTCCTGGGATAGGCCTTTCGGGAATGCGGGAGCGGGCGCTGGCCATTGGTGGGACGCTGACCGTCCACAGCGCGCGGGGGCAGGGGACATCTGTGGAAGTGAGGATCCCGAGGTTAGCATGCGTCAGCAATCCGCCGTTCGCGTCTTGATCGCAGATGACCACGAGATCGTCCGGCGCGGCCTGGCCATGGTTCTGGAGATGGAGGAGGGTCTCTCCCTAGCGGGAGAGGCCAGGACCGGCCGCGAGGCCATCGAGGCGACGCTGCGGGAGCGTCCGGACGTCCTCCTGCTGGACCTCAGGATGCCGGATATGGACGGCATCACCGTGCTCAAGGCAGTCAAGCGCAAGGTCCCTTCGACGAAAGTTCTCATCCTCACAGGGTTTGAGGCGGACGAATCCCTCCTCAGGGCCGTCCAGGAAGGCACCGATGGTTTCGTATTCAAGGACATCCCTCCCCCGGAGTTGTGCAGGGCCATCCGCCTCGTGGCCGGGGGGGAAGTGTACATGCAGCCTGCGGTGACGAGGAGGCTCATGCAGCTTATGGCCCGAAGGACGACGGAGGAGGTCCCCCTGAAGGGGAGCTCCCTCACCCCGAGGGAGATCGAGGTGCTCCGGCTCATGGCCCGCGGCTACAGCAATCAGGAGATCGCAGAGCTCACAGGCGTCACCCTGGAGACTGTGCGCTCCCACGTCAAGAACATTCTGCAGAAGCTGGATCAGCCCAACAGGACCCGGGCGGTCCTCTTTGCCCTGCGCTCCGGCCTCGTGACGCTCAACGACCTCCCGAGGTGAGCGGGATGATCGCAACCTTCCCCTCTGCCATCCGTCTCCTCGATGCGCCCGGCACCTCGGCGCTGGAGCGCGAGCACTTCATTGCAGTCCGCATGCCCGTCCTGGCCCACGACGGTGCCAATGTCCCGATCTCCGTGGAGATGGACCATCCCATGGAACCCGATCACTACATCCGGAGTTTGGCGGTATACGCCTTTGAGGATCCTTTGGTGACGAAGGGCTTCTTCGCCTTCTCCCCGCACAACGGCCGCCCCCACCTCTCCTTCCAGTTCCGCATGAACGCCGGCGACCACCGCGTCTTCGTGGTGGCGGAGTGTTCCCGCCATGGGCGGTGGGCAACAAGCAGGATGGTCCGCGTGGCCGTGGGGGGTTGCCATACCGTCGGCGCAGGCCCAGAGGCCCTTCAGGAGGCGCCGGCGAGGTTCGGACCGCCGCGTCTGTGGGTGTCTCCCGAGATCAGGCCCGGAGAGATCTTCGAGGTGCGCGTGAAGGCGACCCACCCCTCCAGGACGGGCCTGCGCCTTTTGGAGGACGGGAGGACCTTCGTCCGCGCAGGGCCAGCGGTCTTCCTCCAGTCCATGGAGGTTTTCTATGGGAGGCGCTGGTTCCGCCCGCGGCTTGTTAGTGCCTTTTCCCTCACTTCGGTCCTCAGCGACGACCCCCTCTTCGTCTTCCCCCTGCGCGCCGATCAGGAGGGTCCCCTCAGGATCGTCTTGACGAACAACCGGGGGCAGAAGTTTGCGGTCTATCGGGAGATCCGGTGGAAGCGCTGAACGCTTGACAGGAGCACTTGGAGCTCCCTCCGTGTCCGGGTGACGTGAACGATAACCTCTTTCGCGGGCGGCTCAGGGAGAACCCGGCGGCGCGATGCGGATCTGAGCCGCCGGGACGACGGAATGGAGTGTCATGTAATGGGCCGGCGCGACCATGAGGAGCTGGTGGAGACGATGGCTCCCCTGGCCGATCCAGGCGGCGAAGCTGGCGCTCCCTGCTTCCCACATCACCACCTGGCACATCTCCTCGCCGCAGGGGACCTCGCGCCCCCGAACGATCCCCTCCGCGCCCTGCGCATAGGGCTGGAGAGGGCCTTGGAGGATCAGGGGCTGAGGGAGGGTATCCCGCTGCCATGGCCCGCTCCCTGTGCGGAGGTAGCGTGTGGACCCAATGATGATCCCCTCCGTCCCGCTGGAAGTACGATATCGCAGCCGGTCCGGCTTCTGGGCCTCGTACCACGTGACCACCACTCCGCCAGCCCCGTCGGTGATCTGCTGGACCTCACGCCACGATGGGAACTGCGCCATTACCCGCGTGGCGCCCTCGAGGAGGCGCGCCGCCTCTGGGTCCGTTGCCCTCAGGGGAGCTTCCCCAAGGGGGAGCGGGAAGGTGGTGGAGGCGTCGGGCCAGCCGGGGAGCCGGACGACGGCCTCGACCTGCCACCACCCAGGAAGGCCGAGCTGTCCTCCCTCCGCGACATACCTCCCAGGCTCTTGCGGCGAGAGGGGGATTCGTTGAGGGTCTAGGGCCTCGTCGAGCTTGGTGACCCAAAGGAATGTGCGCGCCTCGGGGGGAGGCGGCTTCCCTCCAGGTCCCAAAACCGTCACCTCGAATCGGTTTTGCCCGGGTCTTGCCGGAGTCACCGCGAGGCGTACCTGGAACTCTCCAGCCAGGCCTGCGAGGACCAAAGGCCTTTCCTGAGACGGGGCCTTGGTTTCCCCGCGCACCCGCGCGGGAGGGGTGATGGTGAGGGCGGCGACCGCGAGGAGGATGAGCGCGCCAATGCCGACCTCCGCGGTGATACTCCCAAGGAGCCGGCGCAAGGCACGCACCTGGTCTTTGGAAACCAGCGTGGCGACCTGCGGCATCAGCCCGTACCGGTTCGCCGCGCCCAGGAGGAGGATGGCGAAGACCAGGAGGAGTTTGATGAGGAGCAACCGGCCGTACGGCGTGGTGAGGAAGGCCTGGACGTCTGGCAGATAGAGCACGGTCGCGTACAGACCGGTCACGACGAGGACGAGGACGCTCACCCCGAAGAGGGTGGAGAGGTGTGGGAGGATCAGGCGGGCGGCGCTCACGCGCTCGCGGGGGGCACAGTGCCAGAGGACGAGGAGGAAGGAGGCCCATCCCCCGACGAGCGCGGAGGCCGCAAGGAGGTGGATCCAATCGGCGAGTGCGGCAACGATGCCGTTCCCCGAAGCGTGGGAGCTGACGGTGAAGCCCGCGAGCAGAGCCGCAGATGTCAACAGGGGGATCCATGGGAGGTCGGGGAGGCTCTCCCCGAGGATCGTCGGGACGACCAGCACCGTCAGGACGATGAGGAGCAGGTAGACGGAGATGGTGAGCAGGAGCGGGAGGCTGTGGCTTCCCGCGCTGAGCAGGGCAGAAGGTCCTCCCGCCAGGGCGGCCGCGCCGGCGAAGAGGAGGACCCAGATCAGGCCCGCAGCCTGGGCCATCCGCCCATTTGGAGCAGATGGGAGCAAGAGGAGGGCCCCTGCACCTATGCGGAGGAGGGCCCCCCACCCCGCCTTCGTCCCCCCGAGGAGGGGCCAGAGCATGCCCCCGGAGAGAAGTTGGGGCAGGGGATTCTCAAAGAGCTCAAGGGCCGCGAGGGCGAACTCAGCGGCGGTGCTCAGGAGGAGTGTGACTCCCGCCAGGACTGCGAGGGGACGGAGCGCACTCTCCATGTCCCAGGTGCCTCCGCTGGGGCGAAGGACGAACAGGAGGAAGATGTGGCTCCCTGCCAGGAGGAGTGCTGCCGCGTAGGCCAGCCAGCGGACAAGGACACGCGCTCTTCCGGGCGCACCTGTTCCGGCAGCCTGCGTGGGGGCCTGCTCCCCGACGGCGAAGAGGAAGAACCCGCTCGTGGTGTGTCCGTCAAAGGACCAGAGAGCGCGCCACTTTACGACATAGATGCCCCTGGGCAGGTCGCCCAGAGACACCGTCATCCGTCGCCTGTCTTCGGAGGCTGAAAATCCTTTGGAGACAGGCTTCCCTGATTGGTCCACCACCGTGGCCGCGCTGAAGGCCGGGTCGAACGGCTCGTTGAACCACAGCACGACTTCCCTCGGAGGGGCCGGCAGGCTGGCGTTCGGGGGAGGGACGGAGCGCTCGAGGACCCCGTGGGCGGAGGCGGGGGATGCCCACCCCCCCAATCCCACCAGGAGGAGCACTAGGAGGATCGTTCTCCGAGCCACGCTCCGCCCGTCGCGCATTGTGCGGAAGATCCCCGGCACCTCATGGACCTCTGGAGGGGACGACGGTAAAGTGGAAAGATCCTCGGGAGACGCCACGGTCCGGGAACGTCACCGCCTTCCACCGCACCGTATAGGTCCCGGGCCCGATGGGTTTGAGCCTCGCAATCATGGTCCGGCGGTCGAGGTCGCCGAGGTCAACACCTCCTTTGCCGTCGTCCACGCGCCTCCCCCGGCGATCCCACACGCTCACGGTGCTGCGCTGTGGGTCCAGCTCTTCGTTCGGGGAGAGGGCGAACCACAGGCGCACCACATCTGGAGCGGTCTTCACCACGCTCCCGGGGGACGGCTCGGCGCGCCGAAGCTTTGCGTGCGCCAGGAGGTCCCCCGGTTGACTCAGGGCGGTCACCAAAAAGAGGGCACAACCCAGGATCAGTCGGCGCATGCCAGAACCTCCGAGGACTTGGCACCATTTTAGTCCGCCTCCGCTTTGTACGTCAACTCGGTCGGGCTCCCCCCTCAACACGCGGAGTGGTCCACAGGCGTCTTTGCCTCCTATCCCCCGATAGGGGGATGCTCTCCCCCCCCATGTGAGGGTTGTGGAGGTCCGGGCCTTTCCCTTAGATTGTTCGTAAGGTGGAACCGCAGGGGGTGGGCCTCTATGGCTCCAAGCGGGATCAAACCGGACCAGGTTCTGGACTGCCGTGGCCTCCTCTGTCCTCTCCCCGTGATCAAGACCAGCAAGGCCATAAGGTCCCTCGCGGTAGGGCAGGTCCTGGAGATGCTGGCGACCGACCCAGGGTCCAAGCCAGACATGCTGGCATGGTCGAAACAGACGGGACACGAGCTCCTGGAGGTCCACGAGGAAGACGGGGTCTTCCGCTTCCTCGTCCGCCGCACGCGTTGAGGGAAGGGCTTTCCGGAGATCTGCAGGGGGGTGGGAGCATGGCGGAACAGCTCGTAGCGGACCAGCGTAGAACTGGCGAGGAGGGGAGGGTGAAGCAGAAGCGGCGATTGGCCCTCGTCGCGTCGAAAGGGACGTTGGATATGGCCTACCCTCCGCTCATCCTGGCGACAACGGCGGCGGCCATGGGGTGGGAGGTGGGGATCTTCTTCACGTTCTACGGGCTTGACCTGCTCCACCGCCAGCGGCTGAAAAACCTCAAGGTGTCTCCCGTGGGGAACCCTGCCATGCCTCCTCCTGTGCGCTCGCTTCCTGTGAAGGTGCCAGACATCGTGGGCGCGCTTCCAGGGATGCCCAGCGTCGCCACGGCGATCATGAAGCGATGGATGCGGGAGTCCAACATGCCCACAGTGGAGGAGCTCCTGGAGATCGCCAGGGAGAGCGGTGTGAAGCTCTTTGCCTGCGCCACGACCATGGGCGTCATGGGCATCCATCAGGAGGACCTCGTGGACGGTGCGGAGTGCGCCGGGGCGACCACCTTCCTGGACTTCGCCTCGGAGGCGGACGTCACCTTGTTCGTGTAGGATGCACCAGGAGGACGGGATGGAAGGCAACGGACAGCCGCGGATCCTCTACGTTCAAACCCACGGGGTGGATATGCCGGAGAGGAGCGCGACGCCCTTCTACCTGGCAGCAGCTGCGGCGGCGATGGACGTTGACGTGGGGATCTATTTCACCATGAACGGACCGACGCTGTTGCAGCGGGGCGTGCCGGAGAAGCTCATCGTCCCCAAGAAGGGGGGAGGAGGGGCCCCGCTCATCTCCTTCATCAACCAGGCACTCGAGCTGGGGGTCAAACTCTATGTGTGCCAGCCCAGCCTGGACCTCCACGGCCTGCGGATGGAGGACCTCATCGAGGGGGTGGAGATGATCGGTGGGGCGGCGTTCAACGCCATGGCCCTGGAGGCGGACGCCGTCATCGCCTTCTGAGTCAAGCCATGGCTCTATGGGCGAAGTGGCGGTCGTCCGGAACTGCTTGCTCCCCCTCGACCTCTATTACCGGGTAGAGGACCACCTCTGGGTGCGCAGGGAGGACGACGGGACGGCCACGCTGGGCATGACGGACATGGCCCAGACCACGGCGGGGAGGATCCTGGTTGTGACGTTCAAGCCTGTGAGGCGGTTCTACGAGAGGGGAAAGGCAGTGGCGGTTGTCGAGAGCGGTAAGTGGCTCGGGCCGGTGCGCACCCCGTTGAGCGGGGAGCTAGTCGAGGTGAACACGGCCCTGCGCCAGGAGGCCGACCTGGTCAACCGCAGCCCCTACGGGAGGGGGTGGCTTGTGCGCATCCTCCCATCGGCGTGGGAAGAGGAATCCTTCTTCCTGCTCAGCGGCCGGGAGGCCGTCAAGGTCTACGAGCGGTATATGGCCGACCGGGACCTCGAGGGTTGCGTCCACTGCGAGGGGTACGAAGCGCCATGAAGGGGAAGGCGCTCTCGATCAAAATCTTCACCCATCCCACCTGCACGAGCTGCAAGAGCGCCATCCAGCTCGTTGACCGCCTCGCCCGGGAGCGGGAGGACCTCTCGGTCCAAGTCGTCAGCCTGGCCAGCAGGGGCGGAAGAGAGGAAGCCCAGAGGGAGGGCGTCCTGTCGGTGCCGACGATCCTCGTGGGCACGAACCGGAGGTTCGTGGGGGTGCCGCGATGGGAGGACCTCGTGGCCGCTATCGAGGAAGAGGCCGTGAGGGCTGTATGAGGGAGGAGTGAGGGATGGCTCTGCACGCCCCGCCCAAGCTGGAGAGGTACGCCGACGTTCCGTACGAGGAGAAGGAGCGCCTCTTCCAGGAGGTGAAATCCGACCCCCGCTTCCCCGACTACCTGTATGGCTGCTATGAGTGCGGTATCTGCGTCGCTGCTTGCCCCTCGGCGCGGTTCTATGATTTCAGCCCCCGCAAGATTGCCCAGACCCTCGCCCGGGAGGATGTAGAGCTGTTCTACTACCAGTTGAACGAGGACATCTGGAACTGCTCCCAGTGCTTCTCCTGCAACCGCTGCCCACGCCAGAACTCCCCTGGTGGTCTCATCACCATCATGCGGGAGGTAGCGGTGCGCAACGGGCTCCGGTCCGCGAAAGAGGCCCTTGAGGGCTACAGCCGCGTCATCTACAAGATCATGGTCACGGGGACCCAGGTCTCACCGGACATGATTCAGGCGGACGCCTTCCCCGACTGGGGACCCGTGGCGAAGGAGACCGCGGACAACCTGGAGCTGTGGCGGAAGGCCCTGCCGCCGGAGACGATGCACACGACGACCACTGCCTGGGAGGTGAGCGAGCAGACCCTCACTGAGCTGTATCTCATCTGGCACATGACCGGGGTCATGGACATGATCAAGGAGGTCGACGAGGGACTCCATATGATCCTCATGGACGTGATGGAGGAGTTGCTGGAGGAGAAGGGGTACGCCCTCGCCGAGTGAGTGGGTGGAGTTTTCCTGGGAGGAGGTGTGGCGATGCACGGTGATGGGAAGCAGGCGGAGGGGATTCCTCGAAAGGAGCGGGTGTTCCAGCGCGACCCCGACCTGCCTCTCCCCGAAGATATCCGCGAGCGGGTCTTTGAACTCGAGGAAGAGGGGGAGTGGATCGTCCAGCGCGTCCCCGAGCCTTACGTGGAGGTGCCGACGAAGTATGGGAGGCCCAAGAAGGTTCCCCTCCAGCACACCTGGCACCACAAGTCATGCGGCCAGTGCGGGCACATCCCCGGCTATTCAACGGCCATCTTCTGGCTCCACCGCAAGCTCGGGCTCGCCTACGACGACCCGAAGGATCAGACATCCTGCACCGGGTGGAACTATTACGCCTCGGCGACCTCCAATGCCGCTGCCCAGGCAGCGGTAGCTGTGCGCAATTTCGCTGCAGCATACGCGACGGGCTTCTTCCCCCTCATCCACTGCGGGACGAGCTACGGCCACTACAAGGAGGTCCGGGAGGAGCTCGTCAAACACGCTGAGCTGCGCAGGCAGGTCCGGGAGATCCTGGCCAAGCTTGGGAAGCCGCTCGTGATGCCTGAGGAGATCGTTCACTACAGCGAGTGGGTCTACGCGGTGCGCCATGAGATCGCAGCAAGGAGGATCTACGATTGCAGCGCCATCACCGTCACCGTCCACCCCGCCTGCCACTACTACAAGCTCGTCCAGGGGGACGCGATCTACGATCCCGACATCTACGGAGGCCAGCGGACGGCAGTTGTGACGGCGGTGGCCACGGCCCTTGGGGCGCAGGTGAAGGATTACTCTACGTGGTTCGACTGTTGCGGGTTCGGGTTCCGGCACATCCTCGTGCAGCGGGACTTCACCCGGTCCTTCGCCGTCGGCCGCAAGATCGAGACCATGATCGAGGAGGCGAAGCCTGACGTCGTCTTGACCCACGACACCGGGTGCGTGACTACGCTCGACAAGAGCCAGTTCGCCGCGCAAGTCCACAACAGGAAGGTAGGGGTCCCCGTGATGTCCGAAGCACAGTTCGCTGCCCTGGCCATGGGCGCACACCCCTACCGCGTCTGCCAGCTCCACTGGCACGCCGCCGACTACAGGCCTCTCCTGGAGAAGATGGGCATTGACTGGCGGGAGAAGTGGCAGGAGTTCGAGGAGGATCTGGAGCGCATCAGGCGCGGGGAGAAGGAGTACCTCACCTGGGAGGACGTGGAAGCGGAGATCCCCGCGCGCCACTTCCTCCAGGTTTCCTGAGGGGGTCCACCATGGCGAGCGACGTAGTCCTGGTCATCGGCGGAGGGCCGGCGGGGCTGGAGGCCGCAAGGGGCGCTGCAGACCTCGGCGCGAAGGTGGTCCTGGTGGAGGAGCGGGACTGCCTCGGAGGGACCCCGGTGTTCGAGCGCTATGCAGCGCTCACCCACGGGTTCCAGGACGCCGAAGAGGTCATGAACAGGCTCATCCGCGACGTCACCGCCCATCCCAGCATCGAGGTCAAGCTCTCCACCCGTGTGGTCGCCTGCGACGGGGAGGTTGGGGATTTCCGCGTCGCACTTGCCAGGACAGGCGACGGGGCCTCCGAGACGGTCCATGTGGGATCCATCATCGTAGCCACGGGGTTCCAACACTTCGACCCCGGCCGGGAGACCCAGGTGTACGGCTACTATGAGTACCCCGATGTCATCACCCTCGCCGATGCTGAGGCGATGCTGAAGGCGAAGAAGTTCGTGAGGCCTTCCACCGGCCTCCCACCCGAGCGCGTCTGCTTCATCCAGTGCGTGGGGTCGCGGGACCGGCAGATCGGCAACGAGTACTGCTCCAAGGTTTGTTGCGGCATCGCCTCCAAGCAGGCGATCGAGATCCGCCAGCAGGTCCCCAACTGCAAGGTATACATCTTCTACATCGACATGCGCATGTACGGCTACTGGGAGAACGAGATCTACTGGCCCGCCCAGGAGCAGTACAAGGTGAACTACATCAAGGGCATCGCCACGGAGATCATCCGGAAAGGCGACAAGCTCCTCGTGCGCGGGGAGGACACGACGCTGGGGAGGCCCATGGAAGTCCTCATGGACATGGTGATCCTCTCGGTGGGCATGGAGCCCAGCAAGGGGACGCGCGAGATCGCGCGGATCCTCGGGGTGAAGCAGAACAAGTACGGGTTCATCGAGGTGCCCCACGAAGGGGTGGACCCCGTGGCGACCTCCGTCCCCGGGATCTTCGTGGCGGGGGCCGCGGCAGGGCCCAAGGACCTGGACGATACCATGTCCATGGCCGGTGCGGCGGCTATGAAGGCCGTGGCGGCCGTCCGCAAGGCCGCTGTGGCCCCGGGGAGAGGCTAGCAGGCCATGGTGCAATCGATGCGTGACGAGCAGGTCCTGGACTTCCAGGCAGGTGAGGAGTTCGCCAGGGAGGTCTTTGCCAGGATCCCCCGTGACGCCCTGGGGGGCCTCCTGGACGGACTTGTGACCAAGAGCCGCTGGTTCCAGGAGACCCTCTCCCTGGAGGGGCTCTCTGTGCTGGACGGTGCGAAGGCGCGCAGGGTCCTGCGTAAGATCTTCGGAACGCGGCGGCGGGCCGATCAGCTGGTCCAGGCGGCAGGCGTCGACGGGCTCCGGGATGCCCTCACGGCGTTGCTCCATGGAGAGGACCGGGTAGAGGAGAGGTTCTCGAAGTTCCACGAGGTCCTCGGTGGCGCCATGGGCCAAGGAGAAGCGATTGACTTGGGAGGTGAGGCGCTCCACTACGTCTTTCCTGAACGCTACTGGCTTTGGACACGCTGGATGTGGAACCCGCGCACTCGCACGGGGGCTTTGCGGCTCGTCGTCGTGGATTGGCACACGCTCCTCGCCCCGACGCCTGGGGAGGTGTACCAAAGGGTGGGAGAGGCTGTGGCCTATGCCGAGGCTACGCGGCAGTCGCTGGGAGTCTTCGCAGATGTCCAGACGTCCTCAAGCCCCTTCCTCCCCGACGTCTTCCTGGCGTGTCTGTATACCCTCTATCTTTACACGACGTTGCGCATGCGCATGAGCAAAGAATTCACTAAGGTGCTGCCGGACCCGTGGGAACTGATGCAGAGGCTCCTCGGGACTTATCCCAGGGAGGTTGAGGATGCCTAAGCCAGGCATTGACAAGGTCGAGAAGATCTTCGAGAAGGACGTCGCCGTCCTCGAGGGGATGGACATCTCCGGGCACTGGAACCGGATGTTCGAACAGCGTGTCGTGTGGAACTACGACACGGAGGTCCTGGAGAGAATCACCGGCCTTCCCGGTGGGGAGTCCTTGGGATGGTGCTACCAGTGCGGGAAGTGCGTGCCCGTCTGCCCTGTGGACATGGTGGGGGATTATGGCCCGCGCAAGATCTTCCGCAAGGTCCAGCTGGGGATCGATCTCTTCCGCGATCCCGACCTGTGGCTGTGCACGACGTGCATGAACTGCCTGCGGGTATGCCCCAAAGAGGTGAACATGATCGAGATCATGCCGGCGGTGCGGGAGGTCGCCGTACAGGACGGGAACGTCCCCCCAGAACTCCAGAAGGTCTTCGAGAACACCTTCAAATACGGGAACCCCATGGGCGAGTCCCCGCGTAAGCGGGCGGAGTGGGTCAAGGACGCAGGCGTCCCGGTCACCATCCTCCCTGCCTCCCCGCGGCCTGTTGACGTGCTCTGGTATGTGGGGAGCTACCCCTCCTACCACCCGCGGGGGAAGGACGCGGCGAGGGCGATGGCCAGGGTCTTCTACGCCCTGGGGGTGGATTACGGCATCCTCGGCCACGAGGAGAAGGAGGACGGCGACTCCATCCGCCTTGCCGGGGAGAAGGGGCTCTTCGAGATGCTGGCGGAGTCCAACATCCGGACCTTCCAGAAGTACACCTTCAACAGGATCGTGGTGACGGGGCCGCACGAGTACAACGCCTTCAAGAATCTCTACCCTCGGTACGGCGGAACCTATGACGTCCTCCACTACACCCAGTTCCTCGCTCCTATGATCCCGCAGATCCGGGCGCGATTCGTGAGGGAGCTCCCCTATGTCGTGACCTTCCACGACCCCTGCTACCTTGGGCGACACAACGGGGAGTACGATGCCCCGCGGGAGCTCCTCCAGGCGATCCCCGGGGTCCGCCTCGTGGAGATGCCCCGCTGCCGGGAGAACGGCTACTGCTGCGGGGGAGGCGGAGGGGGCATGTGGCTCGACGGCTTCTCCCGGGACTTCACCCGCGAGCGCCTGTCGGACAGGCGCGTCAGGGAGGCGGTGGAGGTCGGTGCGGACGTCCTCGCTGTGTGTTGCCCGTATGAGGTCTCCCGGTTTGAGGACGCGGTGAAGGCCACGGGCAACGACGGGAAGCTCCTCGTGCGGGACATCATCGAGCTCCTTGACGAAGCGATGGGCAGCCCAAGAGTGCGTTGAGGTGAGCGATGGAGTTCGTCGTTGTGTCTAAGCTCGTTCCAGACCTCGTCGAGGACCTGGAGGTCAACGCGGAGGGGACCGCTCTCGATCGCCAGTTCATGAAGCTGGTCCTCAACGAATTCGATGAGCATGCCCTGGAGGAGGCCCTCCTCCTCAAGGAGACATATGGGGGCCGCGTCACCGTGGTTGCACCAGATGCGGAGGGCGTTGACGAGGTCCTCTACACGGCGCTGGCCAAGGGAGCAGACCGGGCGGTCAAGGTGACGGGCCTGGGGGAGGGGCTCTCGAGCAGGGGGCTCGCAGGGGCGTTCGCGGACCTTTTGCCCTCCCTGGGTTTCGACCTGATCCTCACAGGAGTCCAGGCCGCGGACGACCTCGACGGGCAGGTGGGGATGCTCCTCGCCGGGGCCTTGGACCTTCCCCACGTCGGCGTGGTGACCGGTGTGGAGCTCGTGCTGGAGAGGAGGACGGCGCGCGTGCGCAAGGAGTACGCCGGGGGCGTGCTGGCGGAGTTTGAGGTGCAGCTCCCGGCCGTCCTGGGGATCCAAGCGGCCCGCCAGCCGCCGCGCTACGCCCCCGTCAGCAAGGTCCGCCAAGCCATGAAGGAGGGAAAGATCGAGGAGGTGGAGGGGAGGGTCCCGCCCACTGTTGGCGTGACGGTGCAGCGCATGTTCAAGCCCGAGGCGGCGAGTCGTGCGCAGATGCTGGAGGGCACGCCGCAGGAGGTGGCCCGGCAGATCCTGGCGATCCTGGAGGAGCGGGGCCTCCTCCGCTGAGCAGAGGCCATGCGGAAGTTCTTCCTCGTCCTGGCGGTAGCGGTTGGGGTCTGGATCGCCGGGGAGTCGCTTGCAGGCCCTGCGGTGAAGATCCCCTGGTTCGGGTGGACGGAGGGAGTCCAGCAGGGCAGGAAGGAGCGGCGGCTCCTCCTCGTCTATTTCCACAAGCCGGCGTGCCCCTTCTGCGAGCGGATGGACGCCGTGACCTTTACCGACAAGGGAGTTCAGGATGCCGTGCGGAGGTGCTTCGTACCTGTAAAGGTGGAGAGCTTTGACGCTCGCCAGTTCCCCGGCCCTTCAGGGGAGAAGCTCTCGGGGATCCTGCTGCGGGACCGGTTCAAGGTCTCCACCTTCCCGACGGTCGTGGTGCTGGACTTCCGGGACCCTTTCAAGGAGTACCTGCGGATCCCAGGCTATCTGGGGCCAAAGGATTTCCTGGAGATGCTCACGTACGTGACGCAGGGTTGGTACACCGAGATGCCCTTTGACGAGTTCCTGGACCGCCTGTTGAACAAGAGGCTTCCGGCAAAGGGATCCCGCGGCACATGCTGAGTCACCCCGACCTGTGTCCGGGTTTTGGTGGGGACCCCAGAGGCGGTGAGGGGAGGTGGGAGAGAGGACAGGAACCAATCGGCACGCAGCAAATGGGGGGTGGAACCACATGGGGAAGAAGGTCCTTCTGAGTGCTCTTGCCGCCTCCGTCCTCCTCTTGAGCTTCCTTCCCGTTGCGGGCGGCGAGGCGAGGATTCTCAACAAAATCTTCTACGTTGACGCCCGTACGTGGCCGAGCCAGCCGGACCTCCTCCGGCACCTGAGCAGGGGGAAGTTCTACATCCCTGTGCAGGACGATGGCCTCGTGGCCGTCGTCGATCCGGAAAAGCCCGGCTACCTCGTCAAGCTCATCAAGATCAACGCCGTCCAGCCCCATCATCCCTGGGTGGCTCCAGGGATGCGCTACGTGTACATCAACCACCAGTCCGAGGGGAAGGGCGACCACAACGTCATGACGGTGATCGACTCCTTCACCGACGAGGTGGTGGCGGAGATCAAGACCGATTTCGACGACCCCTTCCACTGTAGCTTCAGCCCGATCAAGGACCTCCTCCTTTGCGGCGACCTGAATCCCAAGGGAGGGTATGTGTACTACATCGATCCCGTGCGCCACCGCTTCCTGTTCAAGGTGAAGACCACCGGGACAGCGGCCAGGGACGTGATCCAGAGCCACGATGGGAAGTTCGCCTTCATCGGACACCAGGGGACGGGCAACGTCGACGTGCTGGACATCAGCCTGCGCAAGATCGTCAAGACCCTTGACTGCGACCGGTGCGCGAGGATGAAGATGACGCCAGACGGCAGGTACCTGTTCGCCAGCTCGCCCCCCAGGGACTTCACCGCGGTCATCGACGTGGCGAAGCAGGAGATCGTCAAGAGGATCGAGTTCCCCAAGGGCAGCGGACCCGGGAACATCAACTTCGCCATGGGCGGCAAGGTAGCCATGATCGGACTGGGGCGGTCCGGGAAGCTGGCGCTGGTGGATGTGGAACGCCTCGAGCTGTGGAAGATCCTGGACTCCGGCGCCGGAACGAACACCGCCTACGCCAACCCGGCGGAGCCCTCCATCACCATCGCGACCAACGATGCCACCGACGATTGGTATACCGTCGTGGATGCCGCGCGGGGGGAGGTGGTGGAGCGCGTTGAGGCCGGAGGCAAGGGAACGCATAACGTTCACTGGTCCGCCGACGGGCGCTTCGCGGTAGGGAGCGACCGCCTCGGGGATACTGTCACCATCTTCCGGTGGGATCCGCGGGCGCGCAAGGTCGTCAAGGTGGCCAGCGTGCAGGTGGGCTTCGGGACGAACGGCGTGCAGTGGGTCCCCTACTTCTGCGGCGCCCCGTTCCTGACGCAGCAGAACGTGAAGAGCGTGAAGAATGCCCCTGCGGTCAACAGCAAGGGCGACTGCGGACAGTAAGGCAGGGGGGAGGAGCCATGGCCCGCGCAGAGTACCTCACCAGGAGGGAGTTCCTGAAAGCGGCCTCAATTCTGGGTTTGAGCAGCACCGTCCTCTCCGTCCTCAGTTTGGCCGAGCTTGCGTCCGCCTCTACCCACCCCCTGCAGTACTTCAAGGCGGTGAGGGAGGGCAAGCCCCTCACCGCCTTGGAGAAGGAGCACCTCATCACCATCCGCCTCCCGACCATCGCCGAGGACGGGGCGAACGTTCCCATCGTCGTCTCCATGGCCCACCCCATGGAGCCGGACCACTACATCAAGAGCGTCCAGATCCTCAACTTCCGGGACCCCGTGGTGAACAAGGGGATCTACCATTTCTCCCCGGCCAACGGGGAGGCGTACATCTCCACGCAGATCCGCATGGACGGTGGCGATGCGGAGATCTTCGTGATCGCCGAGTGCAGCAAGCACGGCAAGTGGGTTTCCAGCAAGAAGCTCAAGGTCAGCCTGGGGGGATGCTGAGATGGCTGAGGAGTACCAGTTCGGCGCACCGAAGCTTCGGCTGCCGGCCAGCGTGCGGAAGGGGGAGGTCATTGAGGTGAAGGTGAAGATCAAACACCCCTCCCGCACGGGTTTGCGCCTCGTCGAGGAGGCCAAGACCCCGTTCGAGCGGTTCGTCCGCGAGCGGCCGGCCATCTACATCCGGACGGTGGAAGTCTTCTATGGAACAGAGCGCATCAGCCTCTTTGAGCTGAACTCCTCCACCTCTGATGATCCCCTCCTCGGGTTCAAGGTTCGGGCGGACCGCGAAGTCCCTCTCCGGGTGGTGTTCACGAACAATCAGGGCAGACGCTTCGAGGTCACAGGGCAGATCCGCTTCAGCACGTGAGGAGGGACAGGACATGGGACGCGCGGGCGTCGTCGCCATAGGGATCGTCCTCCTCCTTGCGGCCGGGGCCTTGGCCACGCACTGGAAGGCCCCTCCCGAAGCCAAGGCCCTGCAGAACCCGGTGAAGCCGACGCAGGCCTCCGTCCAGAAGGGGAAGGAGCTCTACATGGCCTATTGCGCCAAGTGCCACGGCCTCAAAGGGCTCGGGGATGGCCCCTCGGTGGGGAGCCTCCGCGTGCAGGCGGGGCTGAACCTCACGATCCTGGGGAGCGAGAGCGATGGGGAGATCTTCTGGAAGATCTCCACAGGGCGCGCGGAAATGCCCCCCTTTGAGCTGATCCTGACGCCGGAGGAACGGTGGCACATCGTCAACTTCCTGCGGACCCTCAAGGGCAGGTAAAGGGGAGAGGGAGATGACGCTACGGGAGAAGCTGCGCGAGGACTACGACGCGCTCTTCGGGCAGCAGTGGCCGGTATGGGCAGGAGGGCTGCTCGTTGGGGTCATGAACGTCTTCCTCTTCCTGTTCTATCAACCCTGGACCACCCTGGACGGGGTTTTGAACTGGGGGGACTGGGTCCTGGGGCGCGTGGGTATCGTCCGGACGGAGGCGCTGTCGCCCCTCCTGCGATCCGGGTCCGTGATCAACTTGGGCCTCCTCCTCGGTGCCATGGCCTCTGCGCTCCTCGCCGGGGAGTTCGGCATCCGCGTGGGACCCCGCAGGGAGCTACTCAAAGGGCTTCTCGGCGGGATCCTCCTGGGAACGGGGGCAGCGCTGGCGAGGGGGTGCAACATCGGCGGGTTCTTCAGCGCAACGAGCGCCCTCGCCGCCAGCGGCCTCGCCATGGGGGTCGGGCTTGCTGCTGGGGCCTTTCTGGGAGCCCGCTACCTCCTCTGGGAGGTGGAACGCCTGGCACCACGCATGGCGCCTGTTGCGGGGAGCTCCGGCCCAGTGGCTCCGGGGCGCGGCCTCCAGCCATACCTGGGTGTTGCCGTGCTCCTGGGGATCGTCCTCTGGGCCTTCCTGTACAGCCTTCTGGGGTACGGGGACCGGGCAGCGATCCTGATCTCCGGCCTCCTCCTGGGCGTGATCAGCCAGCGCTCCAGGGTCTGCTTCGTCCAGGCGTTCCGGGAGCCTTTCCTCACGGGAGACACCAGGCACACACGTGCCATGCTCCTGGGCCTTCTCGTGAGCCTCATGGGGTTCGTCCTCATCAAGACGACAGTCTTCGAGAAGGCCGAGGAGTTCGTCCGCCCCACGTTCTGGGTGGGCAGCCTCCTGGGCGGGCTCCTCTTCGGTGTTGGCATGGTCCTCGCAGGGGGGTGTGGGGGCGGGACGATCTGGCGTGCGGGCGAAGGACACGTGAAGCTTTGGCTCGCGCTTGCCGGGTACGTCTTCTCCGCCTCCCTCGTCCGCGATTGGCTCGTCCAGACGGGATGGCAGGAGCGGCTCGGGACAGCGGTTTTCCTCCCTGACCGCCTGGGATGGGGAGGGGCTCTGGCGTTGCTCCTTGGCGTCCTCGCGCTTTGGTACCTGCTGACGGCCTGGAATGAGGCGACGCACAAACTGGCCGCCCTCTGATCGGATGGTGGAGGCAGGGTTGAGGAAGCTCACAAGACGTGAATTCCTGGGAGCGTCCCTTGCTTCTGCAGTGGCAACCCCCTGGCTTATTGGGTGTGTGCGGCGCCCAGAGGTGGTCCGCATCTTGTGGACCAACGACACCCACGGCCAGCTCGTCCCCATCTACCATCGGGAGGCTTACGGCCCGGAGTTCCTGCAGGAGAACGGGATCAGTCGGGGCAGCGTCGAGGCCTACCTTACCTCCTACGAGGCGTACCCCTCCCTGGCCAGGCAGTACGGGAAGGTGGGCGGCTATGCCCCTCTTGCCGCCCTGGTTCGGAGGGAGCGCGCTGCCTATCCCGGGCGAACGCTCCTCCTCGATGCGGGGGATGCCTGGTACGGTTCGGCCATCGCCCTTCTGACGCAGGGGAGGGCAGTTGTAGAGGTCATGAACGCCATGGGGTACGATGCCATGACCTTACACTGGGAGTTCAACCTGGGGAAGGAAGTCCTCCTCGCGCGCGTCCGGGAGGCGAGGTTCGCGGTGCTGGCGCAAAACCTCGTGGACACAGAGTTTGAGGATCGCCCCCTCCGGGCAAGCGTGGTGAAGGACCTGGAGGGGATCCGCGTGGCCGTGGTGGGCCAGGCCTACCCCTTCAGTCTGCTGACCACTGAGCGCCGGGACATCACCCCCGGCTGGCGCATGGGGTACCGGGAAGAGGACCTCCAAGAGGAGATCTGGCGCGTGCGGGAGGAGGAAGGAGCCCAGGTTGTGATCCTCCTCTCCCATATGGGCTATGCTCAGGACCGGGTCTTCGCCGAGCGCCTCGTGGGGGTCGACGTCATTGTGGGCGGCCATACCCACGACATCCTCTGGCACCCAGTTCAGGTGGGGAGGACCCTCATCGTGCAAGCAGGCTCCCACGGGAAGTTCTTGGGGAGGCTGGACCTCCAGGTGCGTGGCGGGAAGGTCGTGGGGTACCGGCATGCTCTCCTCCCCGTCCTGCCCCAGCGCGTCGAGCCCGACCCCGCCATCGACCGCCTCATCGCCGAGCTCTACACCCCCTACCGGGAGCGGCTCGGGAAGGTGGTCGGGGAAGCCCGTTCGTTGCTCTACCGCCGCCACCTGTTTGGGGGCCCCACCGACGCGTTCCTCGCAGAGGCCTACAGGGAAATCATGGGGACAGACCTGGGATGTGTTCCGGGATGGCGGTTCGGCACGACCCTCCTCCCGGGCGCCATCACAGTGGAGGACGTGTACAACGCCATGAAGCCCACGCCCTCGCCCCTCTACCGCGTCAGGCTCAGCGGGAGGAGAGTCCGGCAGGCGATCGAGGACAACCTGGACAACGTCTTCAACCCGGATCCCCTCCAGCGGCTGGGCGGTGATGTCCTGCGTTGCGCGGGCATGCGGGCGTGGTTCCGGAGGGAGGGTCCACGGGGGGGCCGTGTCCTCCGGATGGAGGCGAATGGGCGCCCCCTTGAGGAGGACCGTGCGTACACCGTGGCCACCTCAGGCGGGAGGACGCAGTACCTTGACCCCCAGGCGCAGGCGACGGGAAGGCCCGCTGTGGAGGAGCTCGTTCGCTACGTGGAGGAGCGCGGCGTGATCCAGGCAGAGCGCCCGCAGACATTCGTGGAGGTGAGCTGATCGATGCATCAAGAGGTACTCGTTGTCGCAGAGGCCCTCAAAGGTCGGTGGAGCGAGGTCACCTTCGAGTTGCTGGCAGCGGGCAGGACCCTGGCCCGGGACCTCGGCGGCCCGCTCTCCGTGGTTGCCATCGGCGACGGGATCACTGCCCTCGCGAGATCCCTCGGGGCGGCAGACTCGGTGCTGTGCGCCGAAGATCCGGCGCTTGCGGACTTCAACCCGGAAGCATACCTGCGCGTCCTGGAGGCGGTGGTTTCCCAGCGCACCCCCCGGATCGTCCTCGTGGCCAACACCTCCATGGGCATGGACCTCGCCGCTCCCCTCGCGGCCCGCACGCGCCTCCCGCTTGTGGCCTACTGCCGGCACGTGTGGGCAGAGGACGGGAAGGTCGTTGCCCGGAGCCAGATCTATGGCGGGAAGATCATGGCAGAGGTCGCCCTGGAGGGACGTGGGATCCTCTCGGTGTTAGCAGGGAGCTTTCCTGCGGAAGCGGGGAGGGTCGACGGTGAACCTGATGTACAGACGTTTCCCGCCCCTCCCCTCGACGGGGTGCGGACGAAGTTCACGCGCCTCGTGGAGCCGGAGGCCTCGGACGTGGACATCACACGCCAGGAGATCCTGGTGGCCGTCGGTCGGGGGATCGGGGACAAGGAGAACCTCCCCCTTGCGGAGGATCTGGCCGACGCCCTCGGCGGTGTGGTGTGCGCCTCGCGGCCCCTCATCGACAACGGGTGGTTGCCCAAGACCAGGCAGGTGGGGAAGTCCGGCCTCACCGTGAAGCCCAAGCTGTACCTTGCTGCGGGGATCAGCGGTGCCCCAGAGCATGTCGAGGGGATGAAGGATTCCGAGCTGATCATCGCCATTAACAGCGACCCCCGGGCGCCGATCTTTGACGTCGCCCATTACGGGGTGGTGGGGGATCTGTTCGACCTGCTCCCGGCCATCGCTGAGGCGATTCGGGGGCGGAAGGGATAGCAGGCCATGTTGACGGTCCCTGAGCGCGTGCTGTTCGTCCTCCTCGCTGTAGCCTGCCTGGCCACTGCGAGTGCGCGGTTCATGCGCGTCTTTGCCGCCATCCGCCGGGGGCAGGGGGGAGTCCCATGGGATCGCCTGCCCCGGCGCCTCCTCGCTGCGGCGGTCCAGGTTCTCCTCCACCGGACCCTCCTCCGCACCCGCCGCCTCGTGGCCCTCTTCCACGCCTTCATCTTCTTCGCGTTCTCCTTTTACTTCCTGGTGAATCTCCTCGACCTGTTGGAAGGGTTCACCGGGTTCTCCACGCTTCACCGGGGAGGACTGTGGGGTGCCTACAACTTGCTGGCCGACCTCCTGAGCGTCCTGGCCCTCATCGGCATGGTCTACTTCCTCGTCCGGCGGTTCCTGTTCAAGCCGAGAAGCTTCACCTTCAACCCTGAAGTGATGCTCCTGCCCGGGGTGACGGGGGGGATCCGGCGGGACTCGGCCATCGTCGGGGGGTTCATCCTCCTGCACGTGGGCTCGCGGTGGACAGGGCAGGCGGTCAAGCTTGCCCTCGAGGGCCCCGACCCCTGGCAGCCCCTCGCCAGTGGCGTGTCCCTCCTCTTCTCCCAGTTCCCCGAGCGGGCCCTCCTCTGGGGCGTCCATCTCACCTGGTGGCTGGCCCTCGGCCTCATCCTCCTCTTCCTTCCCTACTTCCCTCGGAGCAAGCACATTCACCTGCTCTTTGCTCCGATCAACCTCGCCCTTGGGCCCTCCGATCTGTCTGTCCAGGGCGTCCGGGTGGGGAACGGCGCGGCCAGGCTGGAAGAGCTCCCCTGGCAGAGGATCCTGGACGCCTACGCCTGCATCATGTGCAACCGCTGCCAGGACGCCTGCCCCGCCCATGCCGTGGGCAAGGGGCTCAGCCCCGCTGCCCTGGAGATCAACAAGCGCTCCTACCTCAACGCTCACCTCCAGGGGTTCAGCCAGGGGGCTCCTTCCCCGCCCCTGTGGGAGTATGCCATATCCAAGGAGGCCATCTGGGCCTGCACCACCTGCTCTGCCTGCGTGCGCATCTGCCCTGTGGGGAACGCGCCCATGCTCGACATCGTGGACCTCCGAAGGCGCCTCCTTGAGGAGGGAGAGGTCCCCGATCCGAACCTCCAGGATGTGCTGGTGAAGCTGGGGAAGTACGGCAACTCCTTCGGGAAGCCGGAGCGGCAGCGCGGGCAGTGGGTCAAGGAGCTCCCATTCCCCGTCAAGGATGCCCGGAGGGAACCGGTGGAGGTCCTCTGGTTCGTCGGAGACTTCGCCTCGTTTGATCCAAGGGTGCAGGAGATCTCCAGGGCCGTGGCGAGGATCCTCCACCGCGCGGGCGTGGATTTCGGCATCCTCTATGAAGGAGAACGCAATTCCGGGAACGACGTGCGTCGGGTCGGGGAGGAAGGGCTGTTCGAAATCCTCGCCGAGCACAACATCCGCGCCTTGGACCAGGCGCGCTATCAGATGGTCCTCACCACCGACCCCCATTCCCTCAACGCCCTGCGCAACGAGTACCGACAGTTCGGCAGGCGGTACCCTGTGGTGCACTACACGGAGTTCCTCGCCCGCCTCTTCCAGGAGGGACGCCTCCGCATCCAGAAGCCTCTGGGCCGTCGCGTCACCTACCACGACCCCTGCTACCTCGCCCGCTACAACCGCATCACCGAGGCCCCGCGCCGTCTCCTTGCGGCGGTGGGGGCGGAGGTTGTGGAGATGCCGCGCAACCGGGAGAACACCTTCTGCTGCGGCGCAGGAGGGGGGCGGATCTGGATGCGTGAGGAGCCGGGGAGGGAACGCCCGAGCGAGAACCGCATCCGGGAGGCGATCGCCCTCGGCGTGGAGACATTCGTGGTCGCCTGCCCGAAGGACTACGCCATGTTTACGGACGCTGTGAAGACCTCCGGGAACGAGGGCAGGATCGTGGTCCAGGACATCGCCGAGCTCGTGGAGGAGGCCGTCGGGATCCCCGTGGAGGTGGTGAGCCGCGTATGAGCAGAGACCCTCACCTTGTGGGAACCCTGGACGTGCTCGCTGAGGCGCTCTGGGACCGCATCCGCGCCGTCGCCCTCGCCGCCCACCGGCTGGACAGGCTCCCGGAGAACGCCGGAGGCGTCAGCGCAGTCCGCGCGGGGGAGGTGGAGAAGCTTGCAGAGGAGTTCCTCTTCCGCCTCCTGCGGGCGGGGACGGACCCGGTCAACTACGCCATCCTCTCCCGGCTCGCCCGCGAGGCCAGCATCCCCCTGGTGGAGCTGGCGCAGGAGGTCCACCTCCCCGCCCTCGCCGTCGCCGAGCGGGTTGCGGACCTGGTGCAGGTAGGCCTTGCCGCCCGTTCCCTCATCGGCGACCACGTCCAGGCGACGGCGGCCACGGGTGCCTTCGTTGGGTTCATCGAGCGCGCCGTCCAGGAGCTGGGTGGGCGCATCGCGGGGGAGTGGGAGACGGCCGTGGAGGGGATGCGGCTGTGAGGTGCCCGTACTGCGCCTTCGCGGGGGACCGTCGGGAGCTCCACCGCCACCTCGTGGAGCAGCACAGCACCCTCGTGGTCGCGCACCGAGGCGAAGGTGAGCGCATGTTCTACGAGATCACCTGCCCTCATTGCGACTTCCGGTTCACCCAGCGGGTCAAGCCGCGGTGGAAGGACCCGGGCTTTCTGGAGGAGTTCCGGCGGGAGATCGCCCTGGTGGCGTTCGACCAACTTCTCTACCACCTGGAGGGGGTCCATGGCTGAGGCAGCGGGGTGCATCCTTCCTGAGGAGCTGTACTACTGGGTCGAGAAGCACGTGTGGGCGCGAGAGGAGGGCGACGGGACGGTTACCATCGGCATCACCGACGTTGCCCAGCACATGGCCAAGACCATCATCGCCGTCACGCCCAAGGGCGTGGGGCGGGCGGTGGAACGGGGGAAGAGCGCGGGAACTGTGGAGAGCGGGAAGTGGGTGGGTCCCGTGACCTCCCCTGTCACCGGACAGGTCGTGGCCGTGAACGAGCGTCTGAGGGGCGAACCCAGCCTCATCAACCGAGATCCCTACGGAGAGGGCTGGATCCTGCGGGTCCAGCCCACCAAGTGGGACGAGGAGCGCCGCCTGTTGCTCACGGGAACGGAGGCGGTGAAGGCCTACCAGGACCTCCTCGCAGCGCAGGGCATCCGATGTCGGTGAGGAGAGATGGCCGTCTACAAGGCCTGCGAGATCCCGGAGGAGCTCACCTATGACGTGGACTACGACGTGTGGGTGCGGCTGGAGGAGGACGGGACCGTGACCCTGGGGATGACAGACCCCGCGCAGGCGCGGTGCGGGCGGATCGTCAACATCACGTTCAAGGCAGTGGGCAAAGCCTTGCGCCGAGGCCAGAGCGCCGCCATCATCGAGAGCGCCAAGTGGGTGGGGCCCTTCCCCACCCCCCTCACCGGCGTTCTGGTGGCGGTGAATGAGGAGTTCCGGAAGGACATCCTGGTGGCCAACAAGGACCCGTACGGGCGGGGGTGGTTCGTGCGCCTGCGGCCCACCATGTTCGAAGCGGAGCGGGGCTTTCTCGTGGAGGGCCCGGCCGCGGTGGAGGCGTACCGGCGCAAGATCGACGAGCTGGGGGTGCACTGCATCCGATGCGCGGAGTGAAGGGGGATCCTGTGGTCTTTCCTGCCTTCGACGAGGGCCTGTTGTCTTTTGGAGAGCGGTACGAGCGGCTCACGGACTGGATCGAGTACCGGTGAATTGGGGGTGAGGAACGTGCAGCCGATCCGAGTGGTGGATGTGGGCGAGGTGTCCCCTGTAACGTCCCAGGCTGTCTACCACGCAGTGGCCTACGCGATGGAGGAGGCGACCCCGGATACTATCCTCCTCGTGACCTCCTTCCGACCCTATGTTTCGGTTGGGTACCACCAGGACGCGACCAAGGAGGTGGACCTGGAGTTCTGCGCCCAGGAGGGGCTCCCCGTCGTTCGCCGCGAGGTCGGTGGGGGAGCCGTCTACTTGGACCGGAACCAGGTCTTCTGCCAGTGGATCTTCCACAGGGAGCGCCTTCCGGCGAAGCTCGAGGAGCGGTTCTCCTTGTACATCCAGCCGCTCGTGGAGACCTACAACCAGCTGGGCATCCCTGCGTACCACCGCCCCATCAACGACATCCAAGTCTCCGGGAGGAAGATCGGGGGAACGGGGGCTGCCTCCATTGGCTTGAGCGAGGTTGTGGTGGGGAGCCTCATGTTCGACTTCAACCACGAGCTCATGGCCCGGGTGTTGCGCGTGCCCTCGGAGAAGATGCGCGACAAGGTCTTCCAGAGCATCCAGGAGTACATCACGACGATGAGGCGCGAGCTCGGGGTTGTCCCGGATCGGGAGGAGGTCAAGGCGTTGTACCTCCAGCGGTGCGAACAGGCGCTGGGCCGGAGGGTCGAGCCCGGGACCCTGACCGAACGGGAATGGGAGGTCGTCAAGGAGCTGGAGGAGCGGTTCTCCTCCGAGGAGTGGCTCTACCAAAAGGGTGGCTTGCGCCACTCCCAGGTGGTGAAGATCCATGCGGATGTGCACGTGGCGGAGGTCACGCATAAGGCTCCTGGGGGCCTCATCAGGCTTACCGCGCGCATGCGGGAGGGGCGCATCGACGACCTGACCATCTCAGGGGATTTCACCATCCTCCCTGCGTGGGCCGTTGGAGCGCTGGAACAGGCCCTCCGGGGCCTTCCGATGAGACCTGCGGCGATCTCCCAGCGCATCCGCGACGTCTACCGGGCCCTTGCGGTGCAGGCTCCGGGGATGTCGCCTGAAGACCTCACGCAAGCGGTGATGCTGCTGGAGGGAGCGGGATGAGGGGAGCGCGTCCCGAGACCCCATCCCTGGAGGAAGGCGTGGCCGTGCGCGATTCCGCCCCTGTGCTGTGGGCGAAGGTCATCGACCACAGGAAGTGCATCGGGTGCCACGCCTGCACCCTGGCGTGCAAGGCGGAGCACCTCGTGCCCCTCGGGGTCAACAGGACCTATGTGAAGCAGGTCGAAGTCGGCGGGTTCCCGGCGGTCCAGCGCCACTTCCAGATCACCCGCTGCAACCAGTGCGACGACCCTCCCTGCGTGCACATCTGCCCCACCGGTGCGATGTTCCGGAGGAGGGACGGGATCGTGGACTTCGACCGCTCGATCTGCATCGGGTGCAAAGCGTGCATGGCCGCATGTCCGTACGACGCCATCTACATCGACCCCGTGAGCAAAAGCGCGGAGAAGTGCAACTTCTGCGCCCACCGCATCGACATGGGATTGGAACCGGCGTGCGTGGTGGTCTGCCCCGTCGAGGCCATCGTCGTTGGTCCCCTGAACGGGGACGGGAGCGAGGTCAGGGAGATCCTCACCCGGGAGCACGTGACCGTCCGGAAGCCGGAGAAGGGGACGCGCCCCAAGCTCTTCTACATCGATGGCCACGATGCCACGCTCGTACCGGGGGCCGCGGCACACCCGCCGCTCTATGCCTTCGCAGAGAACCCCAACCGAGCACACGCCTCCCTCTCCCTTGGGTCGGCTCCCCAAGGCATGGTGGACCTGAACCTCCTCCAGGAAGTTGCGACATACGAGGCGCCTGGGAAGCCACCGTGGGGGTGGATGGTCTCCGCCTACCTCTGGACGAAGTCGCTGGCTGCGGGGTTCTTCCTCCTGCCCGCGCTCCTCGCCTGGATCGGCGCCCCCCTGGGGAGGCCGTGGGAACTTGCCTTGACGGCACTCGCAGCCTTTTGGCTTGCCGTCACGGGAATGCTGCTCGTGGGCGACCTCACCCACCCGGAGCGGTTCTACCTGATCCTGCTGCGTCCCCGCTGGCGTTCCTGGCTCAGCCGGGGGGCGGTGATCATCACCGCATATGGGGCTTTGCTTGGGGCGTCCCTCCTCGCCACCTTCTGGGAGTGGGAGGGGGTCATCCCCTCCCTCCGGGTGGGAGGGGCGGTCCTTGCATCACTCACAGCGATCTACACCGCTTTCCTGTTCGCCCAGGCCAGGGGGCGCGATCTCTGGCAGAACCCCTTCCTCCCCCTCCACCTGCTGGTCCAGGCGCTGCTTGCAGGGAGCGCAGCCACGGTCGTCCTCCTGGCGTCCTGGCCGGGGAGGGAGGAGGTTTTGCTCCCAGTTCTCAAGGTCCTCCTCGCCTCCCTCCTCCTGCACCTCTTCGCCGCCGCTGGAGACCTGTTCGTCCCCCACGCGACCGCCGACGCAGCCCTCGCCGCCCGTTCCCTGTACTGGGGCTCGTTCCGGTTGCCCTTCTGGGCAGGACTGCTGGGCGGCAGCTTGCTCCCCCTCGCCCTCCTGGCAGGCAACCCCTCGGGAGGACGGCTGGTTCTCGCAGCGGCAGGAGTCCTCGTAGGGCTCCTGCTTTACGACCACGCCTACGTCCAGGCGGGGCAGTCGGTCCCGTTGAGGTGAACGCGCATGAGCGCACTCCTGCACCACCCCATCACCCTGGGAACCCTCGGCGTGCTCGTGGGTGGGATCGGCACCCTCGTCGGCGCAGGTGGTGGGTTCCTCCTCGTGCCGCTCCTCCTGTTCCTCTTCCCCACCCTGGAGCCCGCCCAGGTCACGGCCACCTCCCTCGCGGTGGTCGCCCTCAACGGTACCTCTGGTTCCTTGGCCTACGCGCGGCTCGGCCGCGTCGACTTCGGGATGGGGTGGAGGCTGTCGATCGCCATGATCCCAGGCGTGGCCGCGGGGGTCTCCCTCGTCTCCTCCGTCCCCAGGGAGCTCTTCCAGAGCCTGTTCGGTCTTCTGCTCCTGGCCCTCGCAGCGTACCTTGTCTTCAAGCCGGGCAGGAGCGGTCCCCCGCCGTCTGGGGACCAACTCCCCGGTCGGGAGGCGGAAGCTTCCTTCCCGCGGAACGTCCCCGTGGGGTTGGGGGTGAGCGCGGCGACGGGGTTCCTGGCGAGCCTCCTGGGGATCGGCGGGGGGCCGTTCCACGTCCCGCTCCTGATCTATATCCTGAGATACCCTGTCCCCGTCGCCACGGCCACCTCGCAGTTCTCCCTGACGATCATGGCCTGGGGGGCCGTTCTCCTCCACCTCTTGCGAGGAGAGTACGCAGGCGTGTGGTGGCTTCTCTCTACCGTCGGAGCAGGTGCCATCCTCGGAGCGCAGCTCGGGGCGCAGATCTCCCAAAGGGTCCGCGATGCCTTCGTCGTGCGGGCGTTGGGAGTAGTCTTGGGAACCGTGGCCTTGCGGCTCATCACGTGAAGGGACGATCGGGGGGTAGATATGGGCGATAGGGATAGGAACAGCTTCGTCCGCTTCGGGGGGCTCCAGTCCTTCCCCCCGCGGGATCGGTGGGACGACTGGGTGGAGCCCGACCCGCGCGATCCCCGCATGCGCAAGCGGCACTACCGACTGGTCCCTACCGTCTGCTTCAACTGCGAAGCGGCGTGCGGCCTCCTCGCCTACGTGGACAAGGAGACCGGGGAGATCCGGAAGCTCGAGGGGAACCCTCTGCACCCGGCGAGCCGCGGCAGGAACTGCGCCAAGGGCCCGGCCACCCTCGCCCAGGTGCGGAACCCGGACCGGATCCTCTATCCCCTTCGCCGCGTCGGCCGCCGAGGCGAGGGGAGGTGGGAGAGGGTTACCTGGGAGGAAGCCCTCCAGGACATCGCCGCACGCATCCGGCGGGCCCTGGAGGGGGGCAGGAGGGATGCCGTCGTCTACCATGTCGGGCGGCCGGGGGAGGACCTGTTCACGGAGCGGGTGCTGATGGCGTGGGGGGTGGACGGCCATAACTCCCACACCAACGTCTGCTCGGCGGGCGCCAGGGTTGGCTACGCGTTCTGGATGGGGATGGACCGTCCTGCCCCGGACCACGCCAACAGCCGGTTCATCCTCCTGCTCAGCGCGCACCTCGAGTCCGGACACTACTTCAACCCGCACGCCCAGCGGATCATCGAGGCCAGGATGCGCGGGGCCAGAATCGCCGTCGTCGATACCCGCCTCAGCAACACGGCGGTCCACGCGGACTACTGGCTCGCCCCCTGGCCCGGGACAGAGGCGGCCATCCTCCTTGCGATGGCCAGGCACCTCCTCGAACGGGACCTGGTCAACCACAGCTTCCTCCGCCGCTGGGTCAACTGGGAGGAGCTCCTCTCCAGAAGGGAGTACCTGGCGTTCCTTCAGGAGCGAGGGTGGCTCCGACGAATCCCGGAGGCAGCCACCTACGAGGCCTTCGTGGATCTCCTTCGCGACCTCTACCGCGGCTACACTGCGGAGTGGGCGGCCGCCGAGAGTGGGGTGAGGGCCAGCGACATCATCCGTGTGGCCGAGGAGATCGGGCGGGCAGGCACAGCGTTCGCCTCCCACATCTGGCGGAACGCCGCGGCGGGGAACCGGGGAGGGTGGATGGTCGCGCGCTGCCTCTTCTTCCTGAACGTCCTCGTTGGCGCCGTGGGGACGCCGGGAGGGACGTTGCCCAACTACTGGTGCAAGTTCGTCCCCAAGCCCCCGACGGTGCCCGATCCCATCCGCGTCTGGAACACCCTGCACTTCCCTCCCGAGTACCCCCTCGCCCACTTCGAGATGAGCTTCCTCCTCCCGTACCTATTGCGGGACCAGGGCAAGCGCATCGATGTCTACTTCACCAGGGTCTACAACCCCGTCTGGACGAACCCCGATGGGTTCGCCTGGATAGACGTGCTCACCGACGAGGAGCGCATTGGCCTGCACGTCTGCCTGACCCCTGTGTGGAGCGAGACGGCCCAGTACGCCGACTACGTCCTCCCCATGGGGATGGGGCCCGAGCGCCACGACCTCCACAGCTATGAGACGCACCCCGCCCAGTGGATCGGGTTCCGCCAGCCCGTGCAGCGCGTGGCCAAGGAAGCCGAGGGCACCCCCGTGCAGCTCACCTACGAGGCCAACCCCGGCGAGGTCTGGGAGGAGAACGAGTTCTGGATCGAGCTCTCCTGGCGCATCGACCCCGACGGGCGGCTAGGGATCCGCCGCCACTTCGAGAGGCCGGGGGACGGGGGGAAGATCACGGTCACCGAATACTACCGGTACATCTTCGAGCACTCCGTCCCGGGGCTTCCAGAGGCGGCGGCAAAGGAAGGCCTCTCTCCCCTGGAGTACATGCGGCGCCACGGCGCTTTCCAGATCACCGAGGACGTCTATCGAGAGCATGAGCGCCCCCTCGCCCGAGAGCTCCTGGAGGGAGCGGAGGTGGACGGGCGGGGGTTCGTGTGGGTCTCCTCCCCGCCCCCGAAAGTGAATTACCGCCCCTACCCAGGTCCGTTCACCGACGGAAGGGGCCGTTCCCGCATTGGGATCGTGGTGGACGGGGAGCCTGTCCAGGGCTTCCCCACGCCGTCGGGGAAGCTGGAGTTCTTCTCCAGCACCCTGGCGGAGTGGGGGTGGCCGGAGTACGCCATCCCCATCTACCCGCGGACCGCGGAGGAGCGGGAGCGCATGGTGCACATCACCAGCCAGGTCCACCCCAGCCAGGTCGACGGGGCAAAGCAGGAGTTCGTCCTTGTGCCCACCTTCCGGCTCCCGACCCTGATCCACACGCGGACCAACGGGGCCAAGTGGCTCTACGAGATCTCGCACATCAACCCGGTTTGGATCCACCCCAGGGATGCCGCGCGCATCGGCGTCCAGACAGGGGATCTCGTGCGCGTGGAGACGGAGGTCGGCTACTTCGTGGACAGGGTCTGGGTGACCGAGGCGATCCGCCCCGGGGTCGTGGCCTGCTCCCACCACCTGGGACGGTGGCGCCTCTTCGAGGATCACGGGAGCGACCTCTGGAACTCCGCGGTGGTGCGCGTGGAACGGCGCAACGGGGAATGGCAGATGCGCCAGGTCCACGGCGTGCGCCCCTTCCTCAGCTCCGACCCGGACTCCAGCCGGATCTGGTGGACAGAAGGAGGAGTGAACCAGAACCTCACCTTCCCCGTCCAACCCGATCCCATCAGCGGGCAGCACTGCTGGCACCAGAAGGTCCGTGTGGTCCAGGCGGGGCCGGAGGACCGGTACGGGGACGTCGTGGTCGATGCGTCCAAAGCGGAGGCCGTGTACCGGCGCTGGCTCGCCCTCACACGACCGGGACCTGGTCCCGACGGACTCCGCCGCCCGTACTGGCTGCTGCGACCCCTCAAACCCCACCCGGAGGCGTATAGAGTTCCCCCTCGCCGTTGACAGCCCCCCGTTGTTCTGAGGTCCTCGGATGGACCCATTCTGCCTTCAGCGTCCCCAGATCTCTACTCGCAGTCCCGGGATCCTTTCGAAGTCACGGATGTCCGCCGTCAGCACTCCGTAGTCCAGTGCCAAAGCCGTGGCTGCGATCAGCAGGTCGTGAGTTCCCACTGGCTGCCCGATGCTCAAAAGCTCCGCCCACCTCGCCCGCATCGGCAGGGCGCTCTCCAGCCCGCAGAGGCTGGAGATCCTCGAGCTCCTCTGTCAGGCGGAGAGGCCTGTGGAGGAGTTGGCCCGAGAGACTGGCCTCAGCATCGCCAACGCCTTGCAGCACCTCAGGGTCCTCTACGAAGCGCGATTGGTGGAGGTCCGGCGAGAGGGCCGACACGCGTATTACCGACTCGCCGACCCTTCCGTATGTCAGTTCTGGCAGGTCCTCCTCAGGCTGGGGCAGTTGCGCCTGGCGGAGATAGACCGCCTGATCCGTGACTACTTTGCCAGCCGGGACCGCCTCGAGCCTGTCGACGCGCGGACGCTGTGGGAGCGCATGAGAGAAGGGAGGGTTGTCGTCCTCGATGTACGGCCGGCGGAGGAGTATGCGGCCGGGCATATTCCAGGGGCGCGTTCCGTGCCTGTATCCGAGCTGCGCAGGCGCCTCTCGGAGCTCCCTCGGGATGCCGAGATCGTCGCTTATTGCCGCGGGCCGTACTGTGTGCTCGCTGTGGAAGCGCTAGAGGTTCTTCGACGGCGGGGTTTCCGCGCGCGCCGCTTGGAAGGTGGCTTTCCGGAGTGGTGGGGAGCTGGGCTTCCGGTGGAGACGGGACGAGGGCCATAAGTCAATGATCGCAGCTGGTGGGAACGCTGTGGACAGAAAGTACCTCTTCATCTTCATCTTGAACGACGCCCCCTACGGGAGCGAGCGCGTGTACAACGGGCTGAGGCTCGCAGCCTCCCTCGTCAAGGGCGAAGGCGTAACCGTCCGCATCTTCCTCCTGGGGGATGCCGTTCTCTGCGGGTTGTCTGGCCAGGTTACGCCGAACGGGTATTACAACATTGAGCGTATGCTGGCGGCAGCGGTCCGCCGTGGTGCCGAGGTGGGAGCCTGTGGCACCTGCATGGAGGCGCGCGGGGTCCACGACAAGCCGCTTGTGCAGGGCGTCCGCAGGAGTTCGCTGGAGGAACTCACCCAGTGGACGTTGTGGGCGGACCACGTGATGGTCTTTTAGACCGTTGGGAGGAGGAGTTGCATGCGGATCGCAGGGAAGACCCTCGTTGTCCTCGGTGGTGGTGTCGGAGGCCTCGTCGTGGCGAACGAGCTGAGGCGGTTGCTCCCGGAACCCCATCGCATTGTGCTCATCGACAAGGACCTTCGCCATGCCTTCGCGCCGTCGTTCCTCTGGGTGATGGTCGGGAGACGGCACCCTGAGCGGATTGTGCGCGACTTGCGCGCCCTTGTCCACCGAGGTGTGGAGGTGATGCAGGCCGAGGTGATCGGCATTGATGTCAAAGCCGGCCGCATTGAGACAACCCGCGGTCCGATCCACTACGATTTCTTGGTGATCGCGTTGGGAGCTGAGTTGGTGCCAGAATCTGTGCCCGGACTGGCCGAGGCCGCCTACACGTTCTACACCTGGGATGGCGCTGTCAAGCTCTATGAAGCACTTCGGGCATTTCCGAATACCGGCGGGGTGGTGGCAATCCTCGTCTGTTCGACACCCTACAAATGCCCCGGGGCACCCCATGAGGGTGCCATGCTCATCGCCGACTACTTCCGCAGACGGGGACTGACCGGCAGAGTTGAACTCCACCTGTTCACCCCCGAGCCACAGCCCATGCCCGTGGCCGGGCCCATCCTGGGGAGGGCGGTTGAGGAGATGCTGCAGGCCCGAGGGATCGCCTTCCATCCCCTCCACAAGGTCGCCGCCGTGGACGGGGCGGCGCGCGAGTTGCTGTTCGAGGGGAAGGGATCTGTGCCGTTCGACGTCCTGGTCGCCGTTCCGCCCCACCAGAGTCCCCGCGTCGTGCGCGAATCCGGATTGACCAACGAGACGGGCTACGTCCCAGTCGACCCAAAGAGCCTCAGGACGAGCTACGACCGTGTCTACGCCATCGGTGATGTCACTGCAATCCCTCTCCCGGGTCGGTGGAAGCCGGACGTTCCCCTGATGCTGCCGAAGGCTGGAGTATTTGCCCATGCCCAGGCGAAGGTCGTCGCTCAGAGGATCGCTGCCGAGGTCGCCGGAACCTCTCCCGCAGATGAGTTCTGCGGGGATGGGTATTGCATGCTGGAGGCAGGCGAGGGGATGGCCGGGTACGCCTTCGGTAATTTCTTCGCAGAACCCGCTCCCCAAGTAGAGCTCCGGCAGCTCGGGCGTGCGTGGCATTGGGGCAAGGTGCTCTTCGAGCAGTGGTGGCTAGCGCCACCGGGTCCGCGGCGCGAGATGCTTTGGGCGGTGGTCTCCCTGGGGGCCAGATGGCTTGGCGTCCCGGTGGTGACTTGACGTGGCAGAGCTACTGGTCAGTGCAGGGTCCGCCGGTTCACCTGATGTGGCAGAGGTCTTTGATCGTGAGGCCGTCCGATATGATGCCTGGTTTGATTCCCCTGAGGGGCGAGCCCTATTTCCGTCTGAGGTGGAGGCTGTGAGCATGCTCCTGAAGGACGTACCCGGGCCACTCCTGGAGGTCGGTGTGGGGACTGGCCGGTTCGCGGAGGCGCTGCACGTCCCCTACGGGATAGATCCTGCGTTAGGTGTCCTGAGGATCGCCCGCAGACGCGGGATCCATGTGGTTCAGGCTCGGGGGGAGGCCCTGCCGTTTCCCGACCGGATCTTCGGTGGTGTGTTGATGATCATGACGCTGTGCTTTGCGAGTCCCCTTCCGCTCCTACGGGAGGCGCGGCGAGTGCTGAGACCGGACGGGGTGCTGGTCATCGCCGGCATTCTCCGGGACAGCGCGTGGGGCCGGTGGTATCTGGAGAAGAAGTTGGCCGGTCATCCGTTCTATCGCCATGCTACCTTCTACACCATGCAGGAGCTGCAAGGCTTTCTGACCGAAGTCGGATTCGTCCTTGCCGAAGTGGCCTCGGCGATCACCCAAGTTCCCGGGGGCCCACTGTACGCCGAGCCGGCTTACAAAGGGTTGGAGCCGAAGGCGTCCTTTGTCTGTCTGCTGGGCAGGAGGACGTGAATCCGGGAGCCACCAGGAGGGGGTCATGCCGGTGAAGCTGGAAGACATCGCTGTACAGCTCGCCTCCGGGTATCCGAGCGAGGATGCTTCTGCGGTCGCCGCTGAGTTCGTCGAGGCCTTGAGGATCGTCCTCCCGGCCATGGCCGAGAAAGCAGAATCCGCCCGGCACCGAGTCGGCGGATCGGTCGAAGAGGTGTGGGAGGCGATCCGGGGCGACGCCGAAGCAAGTTTTCAGGCGGCCCTGAACAGGGTAGCGCGAGTGAAAGTCCTGTACGTCGCCAGCAAATTTATGAACAACAGGGCGGTTGGCACGATGATCACCCAGGCCGCGCTGGCCCTGGCCGCCGGTGAGGAGGTCTAGATGCAGGACAGCTACGCCGAAGCCCTGAACCAGGGCAAGCTGGTCGTGGTCTACTTCCGGGCCGATTGGTGCTCGACCTGCCCGCCTGTGGAGGCAGCGCTGATCGATATCGTCTCACAGCACACCCGATCGGCTGACCCTGGTCAAAGTCGATGTCCATGAACGTCCGGACCTGGTCGAAAAGCACGATATCCTGTCTGTACCCACGGTACTCCTCTGCGCCGCTGACGGCCAGGTCCTTTGGCGCAAGAGTGGCCGTACCCGGCGGGAAGAGCGGGCCGCGGCTTTGGGGAGCTGACATGTGGGGGGAAGTCGGTCGTCGTCCCGAGGGGCGAGTGGGGGCCTGGCGGCCGCTGACGCCCTGCGGAGCCGGCTGAGCCCGGAGCCGTCCCCCTCATCACACCGGGAGGCCTCATGAAGATTTTTGACGTCCATGTTCACTACCCGTGGTGGGACGCTGAGAGGGCCAGTTACCTCGACCGTCTGCTGAAGGTCTGCGACGAGGTAGGGGTAACCAGGGTCGGCCTCATCGGCCGACGCGGGCAAGGCAATGACGAGGTGGAAGCTGCCTTCAAACGATATCCTGATTTCATCGTGGGCCTGGCCCACGTTGTGCTTGATGTGGATACGCCGCAACAGGTCCGCGAGTATGCTCAGCGGGGCTTTCGGGGTCTCAAGGTGATTCTGCCCAGCCGCAACTACGACGACCCCGCATACTATCCCATCTATCAGGAGGCCGCTGCGCACGGGCTGGTGATCCTCTTCCACACGGGAGTCGTCGGAAGCCGAATAGATGACCCGCAGACGGTGCGCCTGCGACCCTACGGCGCGTCCTCTGCTCGCATGCACCCGATCTTTCTGGATACCATCGCCCTGGCGCTGCCTTCACTGAAGATCATCGGTGCGCACGTCGGCTACCCCATGTACGATGAGGCCTGTGCCATTGCTCGATTCCGACCCTTTGTCTTCTTTGACATCTCGGGCGGGGAGACCGTGCGCCGCGACCTCGTTACCCGGAATCTCCTGGGAGAGAGGATCGACTGGACCAAGGTCGTCTTCGGCTCGGATGCATCGGCCGACCCAGCGCGCATTGCAGCTGAGGCCCGGGCCTGGATGGCGGCGTTGCGCGACAAAGGTGTGGGAGAAGAGGAGCTGAACCTGCTCTTCTACCGAAATGCCGCCAGCCTATTCGGGCTGGAGTGACATGCAAACCACGCAAGAACCGGAGGTTGACCGCCGCACCCTATACCGCCTGAGGGCTATGCAAGACAGTCTCAAGGTGGACTGCGGGAGGGGACGTCCGGTTAACTTCCTGGCCCGTGCCTCTATGACGCCTCACGGAGTTCGTGCCTCGCGGACGTGCCGGACCCACCCGAGCCCTGCCTGCACGGCGGCGTGGTAGAGGCGGTCGTCGGCCGTCCAGAGCTCGCAGTCGAGGAGCTCGGCGGTCGCCAGGTAGAGCGCATTATAGGTCGCAGTGGTTCCGGCCTGTGCCCACTGCCTCAAGAGGGTCCTCGCCTCGCCGCTGTAGGATTCCTCGATGACCCACTTCGCAGCCAGGGAGGCGTCGACGACCAGGTCCGGCATCCTAGAGGTCCTCTGCCCGTTCCCTGCGGGCTTCTTCGATGAGGTCCGCCGAAGGGGTGGAGAAGGTCCTCCCCTTCATCCTGGCCTCCACGCGTTCTAGGACGCGCTCGACGACCTCCGGGGTCAGAGGCTGCCGGTTCAACCGGCCTCCAGCTCTGCCTTTCCGCTTTAACGGCACAAGAGGATATTCCACAGCGGCTTGATTGTACCATGGACAGCCCGGGAAGGGGGACCCGAACGGCGCACTCTGTTGCTACCCGTCCAGTGCTGTGCTAGCATCGTGGTGCGGAGAGGAGGCGCGGTCCGGCATGGTGCAGGTCCGGGTTCGGCTCCCAAAGGACCAGGTTGAGCGGCTCCGCGCCCTAGCGGCGGAGCGCGGGGTGTCGATGGCGGGCGGGGAGCTGCGGGGGCTCCTGGAAAGGTGGTATCCGTGGGGTTCGATCTCTTCGTAGTCTCCGAGCGTGAGGACGGCTTGCTGGAAGGCGTAGACCTCCGCCTTTCGTGGCTCGGGCTGGGAGGAGACATGTACGCCTGGCTGCTGGAACCTCTCGCACCGCCTCACCTGTGGCGTCCGGAGGACTACGAGGTTTTGGAACGAAGGTGGACATCCTCGGACGAGAACGTGGTGCTGCGGGTCTCCCCGCCCGCGCTTAAGTACCTGCGTCTCTGGCGCCAGGGAAGCGCGGAGGAAGCGATCGCCCGGGCCCGGGACCGGAGGCTTGTGCGGCTCTACCTCCACCCCGGCGTCCGCGATGCATCGTTCAGGCGGGAGCTGAAGCAGCTCGTGCGGTGGGTGGTGGGCGAGCTGAGGCGCGGCCGGCTCCTGTTCGTTGACGTTGGGTAGCGGGGAGCGCGCCTGGAGGTAACAGTGCCCGTCGAGAACGTCCCCGGGGGGTTGTACGGCGCTCCGTGAGCGGCCCGGGCGCAGCCACCGCTCCCCTCGGTGCGTAGGTGATCGTCATGACACGCAAGGGAGCAATTTCCTCCAAGGATTTCCGTGATCTAGAAGAGCAAGTCAACCGGCGGCTGAGGGAGCTGGGGCAGGGGTTTGCAATCCGCCATCTCGTCCGGAATCCTGATGGCACGTACCGATTCGAGCTGTCCGTGGCGCTTGATCCGCGCCAGCGAGCAAAGTTAAGGCATGCGCTTCGAGAGGTCCTCGGATAGGTTTGATGGTGCCGAGGGGGTAGTGTGCCTGGGAGGGGCGCTCGGTCCATTCAGGAAGTCAACCGACCCTGTTGCCGGCGCGAGAGGCAACGCTCAGGAAGATCGTCAGATTCTTGAGGCCGTCTTCCGGCGTTGAAGCCAGGAGTCTTCCAAGCGCCTCGATTTGCCCACCAAGGTCTTCCTGGGGGATCGTGCGGGGGTGGACGAGGATGATTCCCCAGTGCTCCCGTCCGGTGTGAGCCCACCGTCGCGCCAGCGGGGCGAAGTGGCGGACGTTGTATGTCACGAGGGCCCGCCGTTGCCTTGCAGCTTCTGTGAGGAGGTCTTCGTCGTCGAGCTGCCTGAGGGCCGGGATCCCCTGGGCCGCAATCACGTCATACCCATGGGATCTCAACGATTCCGCCAGGGCGACCGGGAGGTGGGCATTCAGCAGCAAGCGGAGCGGCATTCAGACGTGGACCTTCCGGATGAAGGGATACTCCCTGAGCACTTCTTCTACGGGACGCTCGTTCTCCCGGATGGCCTCCTCGATCTCTTCCCGGTACTCTTCCGCATAAGCAAGGGCGGTGTGAACCGCCGGTGCAGGCAGGTGGGGGAAAGCCTCCAGAACCCGATCCACCGACCCGTAGGCGCGTACCAGTGCCACGATCTCCCACACGTCCAGCCCTGTCCCCGCCACGTGCGCCACAGGCCCCACCGGTCCTTCCACGAAGACGATACCCGGGAAGCGCCGCATACGGAGGGCATGATCGATCAATTCGTTGATCACCCTGCCGAGGGGTCTGCGGGTGCGACGTGCAAGACCTCGGACCTGCCTGTCTACCTCCCTCTCGAAACGGACAGAAATGGGTCTGCCGACGGGCATGCTGTCACCTCATGAATACATTGTAGCCGGATCCAGGAGGACTTGCAAGGTTCGTCTGCGGCGTATGGTTCTACAACTCCTCCACGGTCGCCGGGGGGACGGGAGCAGAGGGCGGAAGTCAAAGGCCCCGTACGGGGGGCCACCAACACGGCAAAACACGGCGCGCACCGCGCTTTGATTATGTGTGCTTCTATGCACTTGTGTCAAGTAGGGTACAGACCCTTACAGGGCGGCGGGCGGTGGAGGGGGGATGCCCTTCTGCTTTGGCGATGGAGTCCCGAATCTCCTTCACAGAGGGACCCCTTCGCGCCGGACCTGAACCATGAACGGCGACTTGTATTCTTCGTAAAATCTCTTCGGTACCACGAGGGCGGGAACCAAACAGCCTTTTTCCAGGAAGATGTCCAGGAGCGCACCGCCCAGGCTGCGGCGGACTTCCCATGGGTCTAAGGCATCGTCCACGACCACGAGCACATCCACATCGGATTCCGGAGTAGCACTGCCTCGGGCGGGGAGCCGTAGAGAATCACGTGCAGAACTTTAGACCCGTACTCCTCCCCCAGGTGTGCCCACAGTCGCTCGGCCACTTTCCGGATCTCATCCATGGGTTCCACCCTGCTTTTTGAACTCCTTTAGCCCCTCAGCAGGGGCAATCCACGTTCACGCACCACCTCGGCCGCGTAGCGAAGCGCCTCACGGATGTCTTCAGGCTCAAGATCGGGATAGGCCCGAAGGATCTCCTCCTCCATCATTCCGTCGGCCACCATTCCCACGACCGTCGCAACCGGAATTCGTAGCCCGCGAATACATGGTGCCCCGCCCATATGGTGGGGATTGACCGTGATCCGCGCAAACTTCATCGGACGCGTCTCCTTTCCCTGAACAGATCGGCAGGCCGCGCCGGAGATCTAACCCGGCCGCGCGCGGGTGCCGTGCGCGCCGCCAGGCCGCACGTGCAGCGGCACTTACTGCCTCGCCTCACGGAGTTCACGGTAGGCTAGATCCAGGGCCTCATCCTCATCCGGTTCCTGTGGTGCAAGAGGGGGAACGCGCCGGAGCAGCTCGAACCCGAGGTAACGCCGCAGAGCCTCCTCGAAGATGGCGGACTGCTTCTTGGCGGTGCGGGCGGCCGCAGCCTTCACCGCCCGGAGAAGGGTAGGGTCGATGTAAACCGTCGTTTTCACCCGCACGGCAGATTCGCTCCCCATCAAATCCGGACGGCCGGTAACGCGGCGGAGGTTGATCCTCCCACCGCTCCTCACCTTCCGCCGCGCTCCCGCCGAGGGAGAGGTCCGGCCGCTCCCTCGCTTCAGCCCACAGACCGCAGCCCTGCAGCGTCCGGGCGGGCGGCCCTGGTCGAGGTGGGTTACTCCTGGGAGGAGGGAGGGCTGCACTCCTCCTTCTGCTCGGAGCCGGGTGAGGAGCCCGCCGTATTCTTCTTCGACCGGCCGAACCTTGCCGGCGTAAAGACGATCCAGCCTTCCTTGAACATCGGATCGTCTGGCTCCGGGAAAACAATTGGAATATCCTTCGCCACGCGGACTCACCTCCCGATTGTTCTCGGGAAAGCCGCCCGACGCGCTCCGGGCGGGCATCCAGGAAAAGTCGTGGGGCTCCTCTTACGAGGGCCCCTTCTGCCCGAGGAGGCGGCGGACCCGTGACGCCGTCTCCGGATCGAGCCTGTCCTCCTCGAGGAAGCGCTCGATCTCGTCGTCCCCGTACTCCCGCAGGTGTTCCTCCGGGGTAGTAAGTTCTGGGCTAGATCCGGAGTCCGGAGCCTCGCTCATGGCATCAAGGTAGCACAGGACGAACTAAGTGGCAAGACGAGGCCGAGCGTCTGCAGAGGCCGGAATTGCGCCACCCTCCCAGACGGGATATACCTCCTGTCCTCAACGGAACAGAGCCCGGGGGGCTTATGTCGGTCCCATTGAGAAGCGGTCATCTCCGGCTTCACTGTGAGTGAAGAGGCAGATGACGTCAATCCCTCCCGAGGAGACGCGGCCTTCAACCGTGGGGAGGCTCTGCCTCGCTCACGAGCAGGGCCGGGAGCGGGACACCAAGGCCGCGTGCGAGCGCTTCCAGGGTGGCGTAGCCCGGCGAGGAGGAACCTCTCTCGAGGCGGGCGACCGTCACCCGGTGGAGGCCGGAGCGGCGGGCCAGCTCTTCCTGTGTCAGGCCGGCCTCCTCCCGCAGGCGCTTGAGGCGGTGCCCGAAGGCTTTCCTACCCCGCTCCGCCGCCCGCTCGACCCGGTTGCGGTACCCGGGGTCGGCGAAGTGCCGCGCGCAGTCCCAGGGGATCTCCTCCACCCGGCCGTCCTCGAGGACGAGCTCGATCACGTACGGGTCGGGCAGGCGGACATCGCACGGCCTCCCCGGGAGGTGGAGGGAGGTGAGGGGGATCCACCCTTCCCGCCCGTCCGCGAACCGGACGAGGAGGGCCCCGTCGGAGAGTCCCGCGGCGACGACCATCCGGTCGGCACCGCGCACATAGGTCACGGTCTTCATCGCGGCACTCATTTCAGCTTCCCTCCGTCCTTTTCGCCGTACCCGTGGATGCGATCCCATGCCGCCCGCATGGCCGCGGCTTGCTTACTGTAGGCGTCGACGATGGCCCGCTTCTTCCCTTCCGGAGACTCGTCGAGGAGGGTGCCGCCCACCGGTTCAATCCGCACTCGGCGGCGAAGACCCGGAGGGCCTGCGCAAGTTGACCATGGGCATGGACCATGGTACGATTGGTTGGGAGTTTGCCTATGGAAACGATTCCGATCTCCAAGTTCAAGGCTACGTGCCTCGCGGTCCTGGAGCAGGTAAGGCGTACGGGGCAGCCCGTTGTAGTGACCCGTTGGGGCAAGCCCGTGGCGCAAATCCTCCCGCCACCCCCGTCTGAACGTCCCGGCTCGTGGCTCGGCTCCTTCCGCAAGACGGGCGAGATCGTCGGGGACATCCTGAGTCCCGTGGCCGAGCAGGACTGGGAAGTGCTGAGGCTGTGAAACTCCTGCCTGACACGCACATTTTTCTCTGGAGCCGCAGCGTCTTGCCCCGCGAGTCGCTGCCGCGCTGGAGGACCCCAACAACGAGCTCTGGCTCTCCCCGATCGTGGTCTGGGAGGTCCTGGTCCTGGCCGAGAAGGGACGTGTGAACCTGCGACCGGATCCTGTGGCCTGGGTAAGGAACGTGCTGCAAACTATCCCGTTCCGGGAGGCGCCACTGACCCACGAGGTGGCCATCCACAGTCGGGAAATGGAAGTACCTCACCCGGATCCTGCCGACCGATTCCTTGCTGCCACCGCCCTGGTCTACGGGCTCACCCTGGTAACGGCTGACGTGCATCTGCTCCGCCTTCCCGCGATCTCGACCATGCCCAACCGATAACTCCACCGGTCGGCCGAGGTGCGCGCATGCAGGCGCTCCGGCGCAGCCTGCCGACGAAGTACGTACGCCTCCACGCCGAGGCGGCGGGGGCGAGCCCGGAGGCGCGCCTCGACGGCGGCCCGGAAGGCGGCAGGGCTAGCGTACCGTCGCATATCCTGCCTCCGCGACGGCGCGCTCGATGAGGTCCCGGACGCGCCCGGAATGCTGCTGCGCGTCTGCGCGCAGCTCGTCCACACTGACCAGGCCCGTGTCGAGGGCCCGCCCGACCGCCTGCACGATCACGGCCGGGTCCGCACCCGCCTCGGCAGCATCGACGATCGTGCATGCTGGCGCCGTGACCGGGACGCCGAACCGCCCGCGCCGCTTGTCGGGCGGAGTAAGAGGCTCCGGTTTGACGTTATGCCGTTATGCCGTTATACTTCTTTCAGGAGGGGATGGCCATGGCAGCAAAGATCACGGTGTATGTCGATGAGGACCTCCACCGCCGCCTGAAGTCGGCGGCAAGCCTGCGGGGACAGTCCCTGTCAGACTTCATGCTGGAGGCGGCTCGCCGCCTCCTGGAAGCTCCTGACCGCCGACGGGCGGCCGCCCGCATGGACGAGGTGCGCAGCCGCATTCGGTCAACGTTCACGCCCGAAGAGCTCAGGTCGCTGAGAGAAGAAGGACGGCCATGATCCATGGCGCCGTCGTGGACGCCTCGGCTGCTCTGTCGTGGGTTCTGCCCGGAGAGCAGACAGAGCAGGTCCTGCCCCTGCGGGAGCGGGCCGTGGCAGAGCCCACCTTCGCGCTCCTCGTGCCCCCGACCTTCTGGTACGAGGTGGGCAACGTCCTGTACGTGGCCGTCCGCCGAAACCGGGTCGACCGGAACGCGGGGCTCGATGCGCTTGCGGCCCTCCAGGCTTTCGCGTTCGAAACGTGGGAGGCAGAACCGCGCCGGTGCCTGGAGCTGGCGCTGGATGAGGGCCTTTCAGTATACGACGCAGCGTACCTCCAGCTCGCTCTGGAAGCCGGGTGCCCAATTTGGAGCCTTGATCAGTCTCTGCGCGACGCGGCTCGCGCCAGGGGCGTTCCGGTGGAACCCTGAGCGTCTGATCCACCCTGGGGCGTGTCCCAGACATCGCCGACCTCCTATTCCGCCGGGCCCACCACGGAATGGTACAACCTGGAGGGCTCTCGAGCATACCCGGGAATCGTGGCCGACAGGTCGGTTGAAGGAAGCAGGCAGCAGACGAGCCAAGGGATAGTCAGGAGACAACATCCCGGAAAGGAGGCTCGTGGCCGCCCATGCACCAGGGTATCGCTGCGCTGTTGGGACTGCAATCGCAGGTTCAAAGCTAGTCCCCGAACACCGGCCCGAGCTCCAGCTCAAACCCCGGCAGCTCCGGATCCAGCGCGACCCGGTCGGGATTCTCGTATCGCTCGGGCTCGCGGCCCGGCCTGTACACCTCCACGGTGCGGGTGTAGGGATCGACGAGCAGGCCGATGCGGGCTCCGTTCCGGAGGTAGGCCCACATCCTCTCCCGCAGCTCCTCAGGAGTCTGTGAGGAAGAGCGGATCTCGAAGACGGCATCAGGGCAGAGGGGTGCAAACCCCTCCCGCTCCTCCGGGCTCAGCCGTTCCCACCGCTCCCGGGCCACCCAGGAAGCGTCGGGGGACAGCAGCGAGCCATCCGGAAGGTGAAAGCCGGTGGAGGAGCTGAAGACCACGCCAAGCCCGGTTCGCTCGTTCCAGCGCTTCAGTTGGTAGGCAATTTTCAGACTGCGCCTTCCGCTTTCCATCCCCGTTGGGCTCACGATCAGCCTCCCGTCCGCGGTTCGCTCGAGCTGGTAGCCGGGGTTGCGCTGCGAAAGCCGCAGGAGCTCCTCGTCCGTCACCGGATGCAGCAGGTCGAGCACGATCGCCATCTTCTTAGCCCTCCGGGATTGTTGTACCACGCTTCCGGGTTAACCTCCCATGATCGCCGCAGGCCAGAGATCCACCCCGCCTTCTAGCATCCTCTTCCAGACCCCTTCCACTCTTTGGAATTCCTCCTCGCTCAGCACATGAGGCTGGAGGCCTCGCAACGCCAGGGTTTTCACCGTTAAGGCGAAAGCGTTCTCCCGCGGCGGGCCTGCGTAGACCACCAGGAGGTCGATGTCGCTAAAGGCCGTGTAGTTCCCCCTGGCGTAGGAACCGAAGAGGACGGCGCGCTGGAGGGGCAGGTGCTTGTTGAGGGATGGAAGGCGCAGACGAAGGAGTTCGATGACCTCCTCCCGGCTATAGGGAGGCGAGAAGACCTTCACAGAAGGTGAGGATCTGCTCCGCATAACCGATTAACCTCTCGGCTTCTCTTTTCGTATAAAGCCGTCGCGGAGAGCCCTGCACGTGGGCGTTGGGGTATCGGGTTGGAACGTAGGCCTTATCCAGCTCCAAGGCACTCTCGTAAAGCTCTTGGGGTACGTGAATCTCTCTGCTCAGGGCCTCTAGAAGCGCAGCGACCGAGTGTCCCCAGACATCCCTGTGGAGCTTCTGGAAGACAGCCTTCACCGCCTTATCGGCAGCCTGCTGGGAAGCGAAACAGGCCCACTCCTGGAATCCCCTTTCCATGGCCGTCCTGGCGAGCTCCAGGTCACCCCGGGCCTGATCCATCCAGTCGGCACTCCGCTCCACTTCCACCTACCCCTCCATCCCCTGAGGTCAAATCCACGCTACACCACGGAGGTCACACCTCGCTGGGGCTCTTGGTACCAGGCCATGAGAAGCCGTCAGCTGGTTCTCACCGACTACGGCGATTCGCATGGCCCCGGCCCCATATACCAGTGAGGCAGGTGCGATTCAAGCGAGCGGGCGAATGGTCGGGAAACGAGGGTCGGCTTATCGTCCCGAGGAGCAGATGACAATGGCGCCCAGACGAGACGTGCTGCGGCCTCTCTTGCCGAGGGATGGATGGCGAATCCGAAGACCACGACAACGGGGGTCCCCAGGACGGGCTGTTGACGTATTGACGCCGGCCCGGTACATTCGGATGTGTGAGAACGACGGTGCGCCTCGACGGCGATCTTCCTGTGCTCGACCACAGGGAAGAGGGAGATGGGTATGCGACAGGTAGTGCTCCACCCGGGGGAGGACGGCTACTGGGTGGCCGAGTGTCCGAGTCTCACAGGATGCGTGAGCCAGGGCAAGACGAAGGAAGAGGCCATCGCCAACATCCGCGAAGCGATCGGGGCCTACATTGCGGCCCTGGAAGAGGACGGACTCCCGGTGCTGACCGAGTGATTTGAGCCCTTTGAGACCATCGTGGTCGCGCTGTAATCTTCAGCGTCCGTAGGTACTCAACCGTTGCGAATCCCATCGAGTCGTGCGACGAGAACGCGGAATCAGGTCATCGGAAAGGCGCTGCGTCAGAGCCTGTCGGTATCGAAGGAGGCCCGGCGCAGGCGCGTCCGCCTTCCCACCTTCCGGGGAGACGGCATGCAGCCAGGGGTGAACATCGACGATAGCGCGGGTCTCCTGTCCCTGATGGAGGAGAGCCCGGGACGGACCGCGGTGGTCCCATTCAGACCCTCCGACCTTTGGCCCCGGGGAGCTTAGCTCGGGCCCGCCCGGTCAGATCGCGATCCTGAGGACGATCTCCCCGCATGGGGCGCGGGAGCTTTCGCAACCCGCCCGCTTTTGCTCCTCCTCTGCTCGAAGCGGACGAGGCCGAATTTCTTCAGGATCCTGGACTGTCCCGGTCTCCCGGAGATGGGATATAATGGGGCTTGAGAGGTAATAGGGGGCAGGAATGGGCATTACATACGTCGACGGGAAGGTCAGAGGGCCAACAGGCAAGGAGGAGACGGTGCGTTTCCTCGTCGATAGTGGAGCTACTTACACACTTTTGCCGGAAGAGGTGTGGAGGGCAATAGAGCTCTCCCCCCTGCGCGAGCACAGCTTCACCCTTGCCGACGGAACCGTGATCGAGCGAAAAGTTTCCGAGTGCTACATCATCCTTCCGCAAGGAGAGGCGCACACCCCTGTCATTCTGGGGGAGGCCGACGACGAGGCTTTGCTGGGGGCGGTGACCCTGGAGATCCTGGGATTGGTTTTGGATCCCTTCAAGCGCAAGCTGCGGCCGATGCGCATGCTGCTTGTCTGAGATGCGGAACTCTTCCAGCCCTTCGTCGAAGGTTTTGAACCCAGAGGTTGCCACGCTTCTCACTGTCTACACCCCGACGAGCGAGACCAGGGTTGGGGGTAAGCCCTGGTAGGTGGGACCCACCCCTCCTGCAAATCTCCTGCAAATCTTTTGGACTCACCTAACCGTAAAAGACCCCACGGCAGACCCCCTTGAGCGACTGAAACCCGCATAAAATCTAAACTGCTCGTAGAGGACCAACCTAACAATAGTCCGGGAACCGCACTTGTAATGCGGGGGTTAGGGGTTCAAATCCCCTCGGCGGCTCCAGATCTGGAGCGGGTTTCTGGCATGCTGGCCTTGTGTAGGTTCTCGTGCGGGGGGCACATTTGGGACACCGGGAACATCACAAGCTCAATCCTAAAAAGTGTTTCGTGCTGGTCTAATCTGGGTCCTTCCCTCAGTAGGTGTCCGTAGATATCCGTGGTAAGTACGGAAG
>Ga0209478_1000339_pt1 | contig 69151 bp, 64 predicted proteins | sample DewCreD2012metaG_5_FD_184109 | JGI IMG/M metagenome (GOLD analysis project Ga0209478, IMG submission 184109) | Hot spring sediment bacterial and archeal communities from British Columbia, Canada, to study Microbial Dark Matter (Phase II) - Dewar... ...
GATCCTGTTGGGCTTCGGGCAAAGGATAGGTTCCCTCCTGCTCGATCGGATTCTGGGTAGCCAGGACGAAGAAAGGATCAGGCAGCTTGTGGCGTTCCCCGGCCACGGTGACCTGGCGCTCCTGCATGGCTTCCAGCAGGGCCGCCTGGGTCTTCGGCGGCGTGCGGTTGATCTCATCCGCCAAAATGACTTGAGCGAAGATCGGGCCTTTGACAAAGCGAAACACCCGCTGCCCGCTGCTACGGTCTTCCTGGAGAATTTCCGTCCCGGTGATGTCGGAGGGCATCAAGTCCGGCGTGAATTGAATGCGGCTGAAGGACAGGTTCATGCAATCCGCCAGCGTGCGGATCATCAACGTCTTGGCCAGACCAGGGACCCCAACGAGCAAAGCATGGCCTTGACCCAGCAAGGCGATCAGCAGCAACTCCAGGACCTCCCGCTGACCCACGATCACTTTACCGCACTCATCCAGGATGCGGCGGCATAGTTCCCGCGCTTGCTCGGCTGCTGCCAATTCATCGTCCAGCATCACGGCTGCCGCGTCGTCGTTCATACCTCGTGATCCTTGGATCGGGGATATCTCTTCGCCAGTGCTGCTCTCTGGGTCGCAGAGCCTCTCATGCTATCCTACAACCCCGCGGACCTTAGAGAACAGCAGGCATTTCTGCCAGCAAGCTCCGCGAAAGGGACGGAACACCCTGGTGAATCTGTCCTGGCGAGGAACTCTGTTTCAGAAGTCAAGATCCCATCAGGGCGGCGGGCCGAAGCGGAGGCGTTCCGATACACAGCCTAAGAGGTGCTGGGGAGTCACGGCAATCAGCATGCCGTCCACCATTACGTAATGGGCCAGGGGCAACTGATCCGATAAAGGATCGAAACAGGGGGTACCATCCTCGTGGTGGAGGGCCAGCATTCCCGCACGAGTGGGGTAGAGAAGGTGGTGCAGCGTCGTCAGACTGAGGACGGACTCCGTAGCAGTATCGCGTAGCGGAACGAACCACCCCCCCTCGGACCGCCGGGGTGAGCCGGTCTTCACGTTGACGGCCAAAATGGCCGGCAGGGGGCGGCGCACCGTAGCGAAGAGGTGGCGTGCTGTGACGGCGTGCAGCAGGACGCCTTCCAGACCCCGGAGCTGCCAGAGCAGGCGGCCATCGTGGACATCCAAGGCGAAGATGCCGTCACTATCTGCTGGGGCCACGTACACCCGGCCATCGTCATAAATCGCCGGCGCCGGCTGGGCGGGAGCATCTTGGCCGGCACTGCGAGAAGCCCGCGGGTAGCGAAAGGCCCACAGGCGCTGGCCCGTCGAGCTGTCTAAGGCCATCACGACTCCGCTGTTGGTGTTGAAGACGATGCGGCCATCGGCCCAAGTGAGCAATTCCAACCGGGTCCGCCCTGCGGCGAGGGGCAACCATGGACTGATGCTGACTTCCGCCTGCCACCGGAGAGCTGGAGGATTGGCCGCATCGGCCGGATCGTAGCACACCACCCCCTGCTGGAGCCGCCCTCCCTCGAAGCGGCCATAGGCGGCCCAGAGTTTGCGTCCGACGACCAGCGGCGCCCCTTCCCAGAACGCGTTGGGAATCGGAGGAGCCAGCCGCCAGCGTTCCTGCAATGTTACGCCGTTTTTCTCGTGGCGTTGGATTTGGACATGCACCAACCGGCCTGTCCAGCCACGATCGCCACGTGCCCCTGCCGGACGAAGGAGAGGAAGGCCGGCGCGCAGGTACAGTCCGTCTCCTTCCAGGGTCAAGGTCGGGCATGCCAGGGTGCCAGGGGGCCAGACTTCTCGCGCCAAGGGCGGTGGAGCCAACAACTCCAGGGTGGCGTGGGGACGCCCGCTAATGGCATCGAAGGCATAAAGACGGAAACCATCCGTCAGAAAAATGCACTTCTCGGCAGCCACGGGATGCGGCCAGGGCTGGCGGAATCCGGCAAGTTCCCCCTCAGCGGGCAGGCGCGGGACGAGAGATAACTCCCGGCGCCAGGCGGGCCGGGTTTCTCCCGGTCGATAGCTCAGGGCTAAAGTGGGGTTGCGCGTGGGCCGGCTGCCAAAGGTGCTCCAACTCCGCCCCACATTCCCAGCGCGCGGATAATGGGGCGGCTGCCGCAAAAGTTCCGCGAGAACTTCGTGGTACACCCCTTCTTGACCCGCCAATCGGCCCCGTGCCTGGGGATACTGCTGACGCAAACGTTCGTAGTGTTCGCGGGCTTGGCGGACTTCCCCCTCCAGCCACAGTGCCAACCCTTGCCGGGCCATCGCTTGCGCTACCAAGTCCGCATTCTGGCTTAGCCGCACATCCGGATGGGTCCATTCCGCAGTTCCTTCCGGCTGCAAATGTTCCCAGAGTGCCCGTGCCGCTGCCGCCTCGCCTCGTTCCAAAAGGGCATCGCCCGAAAGCAACAGTGCTTGCACCGCAGGTCGGGATAACCCATACCGTTCGACGACGCGGCGCAACCCGTGTTCCTCCCCTTGCTGGCGGGCGCGGGCCAGCATCTGCTCGGCTAAAGGATCGACCCGCAAGCGATAAGTCTGGAGTTGCTGGGGTGAAAGCCGGCTCAACAAAACTTGTCCCCAATACCTTGCCGGGACATAGCGATGGGCGTCCACCTGGATCAGGACCTCGCCGTCTTCTTCCATCCAGCGGAGGACTTCATCGACAGCTTCTGCGTCCGGCAGGCGACGCAGGCGCTCCTCCAATTCCGCAAAACGCTTGCGGGTCTGATCCGACGCTCCGGCCACCTGCACCGCCTCTGCGGATGCACCCCCCGGATTTTGATTCCCGAACGAGACCGGCCACCAGGCCAGGAGCGCCATCGCCATCCCGACTGTGACCCTGCGCATGAACACCTCCTACCCTGTCGGACATTTTCCGCTACCTTTCCATTCTTGACAAAACTCCGCGGAATACAAGAATCAGCAGGGGAGGGATAGGCAAAACCTCCGGCATCCACACTCTGAGTTGACAGAGACAATGGCACGAGATTTCTCTTGGCTAAAACACGCGGGCGTCGTCCTGGTCATCGGGCTGACAGCCGGGTGTAGCTCCTCCACGGACTCGTTGTCGATTGGGGAACCGCGCTCCGCTGGAAATGAGGCGGTGGAGCATTATCCGCTCCGCACGGATTGGCTGGTGGTAGGGAAAACGGGTCTGGATGGCGCGCCTAAGCGTTGGCCGACACCGGGATTTTCCCCTCTCAAGAGCGCTCAGTTTCCGCAATTGACTCCCGACCGCGATTTGGCGGAGGACATCCGCGCCCAGCTAGGACGGAACGTGCTGGACCCCGCCAATCTCACAGCCACTCAGCTCCGGCGTCTGTCCCACCTCATGGATAGCTACTTTGGCACTCCTGTTCAGCCTAGGGTCCGACTTCCTGATTGGCCCAGTTGGGTACTCATCACCCAAACACGCCCGGACCCGCAGAAAGGGGTATTTGCAAATCTGGCCAGCATCCATGCACGGTTGCAGAGTTGGGCAGGGGCGGAGCGTCAGCAGGCACGGCAGCAGTGGGAGCAGGTCCGGCATGTCTGGCAGGACCTGCGTCTGGATGATCAAATCTTGGCCCGCGGTTCCGTTTTGTACCGCCGCTGGTGCCTCGTGTGTCATGGTCCCACGGGAGCAGGGGATGGCCGGCAGGCCGTCGCGCAAGCAGCTCCGCCACGGGATTACCGCCAGGGCATCTTCAAATTCATCACCGCCTCTCCGCCCCCGGACTTGCCCCGTGTCGGCCGAGGAGCGGCGGGCAAACCCCTCCGCAGCGACCTGGTCCGCATCCTCCGCCGCGGTGTCGACGGCTCCATGATGCCCGCCTTCCCGCATCTTCGAGACGATGAAATTGATGATCTCGTCAGCTATGTCATCCACTTGAGCATTCGCGGGGAAACAGAGTTTGCTACGATGGCCAAAGCCATGCAACCGACGGAGGAAGACCCGGATTTTGAAGGGCCGGAACTCGATGCCCTCTTCGTCAAGAACCTGGCGGATGTTCTGTATAACTGGGGCGTCGCCGCTCAATACCCGATACCCATCCCACCGCACCATATCCGGAACGAAGACGACCGGCTTCTCTCCGCCCTGCGGGGATACAAGCTGTACAACTCCGCCGAATATGGCTGCGCTTCCTGCCACGTCAAGTATGGCAGCGAACCGCAACTCAAATGGGACCTCTGGGGCGGCGTCGTACAACCCCGCAATCTGCTGCTCGGTGTTTACCGGGGCGGGCGGCAAGGCCACGACCTCTACGCGCGCATCTACGGAGGCATCTATCCCAGCGGCATGACTTCCTTCCGCAACACTCTAACCACGGGGCCTTCCTATCCCGACCGGCCCGATAAAATCTGGAACATCGTCCACTTCCTCCAAGCCCTTGCGGACCCCTACGACCGCGATCGGCTGCAAGACCCCCAACTCCTGGAACGGTTCAAAAGACAACTCCGCCAACAAGGCGACTTTTTCCTGGATGATCTGGCCCGCGTCACCATCGAACGCTGAAAACGAGATGCTCGCCGCCGAAGCCTGCAAACGATCTTTCCTCCTTCGATTCCTCCGGCTCACCAGCCCGCCGCTCTGAGCTTTGGGTTTTCCCGCATCGGCCCTCCGCCTGCCTGGCATCCCCCAGATGTTCAGACCTCCTCTTGCGAAGGTCTGGCCACAACGTGAAATGACGGCGGTTGCTTCCCTTTTACTACCATCCAAGCTGTTGCTTCCCCATGCTACCATCTAAGATGAGGGAAAGAGCTAGGATGTGGAAGAAGCAGGATACTTCTGCAACCGCGGTTGATTGTGGAGATAACTTTGTGATGCGACCGAGCAACAGGGGGAGAGGCAGCGGCCTTGGCGCGCTGGTCCTCATCGCCATGATGGGTTGCAATCCTGGTGCGGCACCCCCCCCGGCGTCTACGACTCCCGCGGGGAATTCCGGTACTTCGGCTCTGCCAGCGGGACCTCCGATTTTTGAGGATGCCACCGCCACGACCGGCATCGCTTTCACCTACCGCAACGGCGAAGAAGCCAACCACTATGCTATCATCGAATCGCTCGGCGGGGGGGTCGCCCTGCTCGACTACGACCAGGACGGACTGCTCGACATCTTCCTAACCGGTGGGGGATATTACGTCGGGACCAAGGTCCTTGGACATCCTTGCAAGCTGTATCGCAATCTCGGCCAATTCCGCTTTCAGGATGTGACCGCTCAAGTCGGCCTCGACGTCATCTCCTTCCCTTACAGCCACGGTGCCGCCGCCTTCGACTACGACCGCGATGGCTGGCCGGACCTGCTCATCACCGGATACAATCGCCTGGTGCTCCTGAAGAATGTAGCCGATGAAAAGAATGGCCGCCGGTTCATCGATGTCACATCTGCCGCCCGGTTGAATGACAACCTCTGGTCCACCTCCGCCGCCTGGGGCGACCTCGACGGCGATGGCTATCCCGAAATCTACGTCGCTCACTACGGCGATTGGGGATTCGAGACGAACCATCCCACGGATTGCACCTACGACGGGAAAACACGGGACGTTTGCCAGCCCCGGCGCTTCAAACCCCTGCCCCACACCCTCTACCGCAACAACCGGGATGGGACCTTCACGGACATTTCCGAGGCCTGCAAGATTCGCAAAGATGGCAAAGGGATCGGCGTTATCCTCGTTGATGTGAACAACGATGGCCGACCGGACATCTACGTGGCCAACGACACCGATGACAATCATCTGTACATCAACCGGAGCGAAGCCGGGCAGGTCCGCCTGGAAGAGGTCGGCCTGTTTGCGGGAGTGGCGCGAGACGATCGAGGCATCGCCAACGGGAGCATGGGTCTGGATGCTGCCGATTACAATCACTCCGGCTGGGCTTCGCTGATCGTCACCAACTACGAGAACGAATTGCCGGCGTTGTACAAGAACCGCAGCGATGCCAAGCAGATTCGCTTTTTGTACGACACCATGCCGAGCGGCTTGGCGGTCATCGGCGGCACCTATGTCAGTTGGGGCGTCGGGTTCTTCGACTTCGACTGGGATGGCTGGCAAGACCTGCTCATTGTCAGCGGGCATGCCATCCGTTTCCCGATCAAATTGGATCGCCGGCAAAAACCGCAGTTACTGCGGAACGTCCAGGGACGGTTCCGTGTTATCACCCCCCAAGGGGGCAGCTACTGTCAGCAGCCCCATAACGCGCGAGGTGCGGCCTTTGGAGATTTGGACAACGACGGGCGCATTGATGTCGTGATTAGCCATCTCAACGAGCCGGTGTCTGTGCTGCGCAATGTTTATTCCGCTCCGGATCATCACTGGCTGGGTCTGCACCTTCAGGGTGCCAAGCATGCCGACATCGTGGGGACACGTGTCGTCCTCGAAACGGCCCAGGGGAAGCAAACCGCCTTTGTCAAAGGGGGAGCCAGTTATGCGAGCACGAATGACCCCCGCTTGCTCTTCGGACTTGGGCCAACCACCACCATCCAGAACCTGACCATTTACTGGCCTTCGGGCACAATCCAGAAAGTCACGGGATTGGAAGCGGATGCTTATTGGGCCATCACCGAAGGCGAAAGTGCACCCCGGCGGCGACACTATCCCACCTCGACATCATCCGCCTCCACCGCCTCGCCTCACGAATCCCAGAAGAACGAACCCTCCCTGACAAAAACAAACCTTCCATGACTGCTGACGATGTCATCCGCCTGCTGCAACTGGAACCGCACCCCACAGAAGGGGGGTACTTTCGCGAAACGTATCGTTCGGCGCTGCAACTGCCGTCAAGCATCTTGCCCGCGCATAGCGGGAGCCGTTCCTTGTCCACCGCCATTTATTACTTGCTGCGTCCAGGCCAGGTTTCCGAACTCCATCTGTTGCCCAGCGATGAGATTTTTCACTTCTACCTGGGCCAACCTGTGGGCATGCTGCAATTGCATCCCGACGGCAGCGGCCGGGAAATCATCCTGGGACAGGACCTGAACGCTGGCCAACTGCCGCAGGTCGTCGTTCCCGCTGGTGTATGGCAAGGCAGCCGTTTGCTCTCGGATAGCGGTTTCGCTTTGCTCGGCTGCACCGTCGCTCCAGGTTTTGACTACGCCGACTATCGCCGAGGTTCCCGTGCTGAGTTGATCCAGCGCTGGCCCGCCTTTGCTCAGATTATCACACTGTTGACTCCCAACGGCTGATCCTCAGCGATCGCTCCCTTGCTGGAGAAGAAACGTTATTGCCAGAGGGAAACGTTGCCCTCAGCCCGTCAACGTTCCGGAGTCCCTTGGTCCGCCCAGCGACGCTCCAGTACGAGCCGATCGTACCACGAGGGGAAGAACCACGACTCCGGCCACAGGCCGAGCAAACGGCAGTACAAGGGTGCCAGCCAATCGGGCAGGAAGCGAGCCAAGACGGAGGGGCCTGTTTCACCGAGATAAATGAGATCGCCGGGTTGGAGGGGAACATTGTACAGCGTAGGCAAGCCGTAGAGTGCGGAACGGACATCGCAACGAAACACCTGCGGGCGCTGGCCCTGAGCCACTCCGGGACGGACGACATAAATCTGACCCAGTTGCGTGCCCGGCGGCAGCCCTGAAATCCGCTTGAGGAAATCCAGGACGGTTTCGGGACCCTGATAGGGCACGATACGGAGCCGACCGCGGATTGGGCCATGCACGAAGAGGTATTGGCCTCGCGGTTCCACCAATCGCAGTTGGACAGCATCCGGCGGAATCTGTACGGACTGTGCCAGCAGGTCTCGGCTTTCGCTGACCGTCAAGCCTTCCACGCGCGGTTCCGCGGGCAGCCCCAAGGGCAAGCGTCCATCCAGACTCACGGCCACCAAGGCATCCCACTGCGGTTGGGTGTCAAAGCGGACTTCCACCACGTCGCCACAGGCTAAGCGGTAGTGCGGATGCGGTTCGATGGCCCGGACCGCCTGCGGCGCTTCCAGCCCCGGCCTTGGACAAGTTTGCCGCAAGAGCTGCTGCTCCGTACAGCCACTTCCCAAGATAAGCCACGCCGACAATAGGCTAGCTGTGCAGAGCAAACCCCTCTGCGCTGGCGCAACTGTCCATCTTCTGCCTTCCGTACATAAGGACACATATCGTTTTTCGGCCAATGCAAGGCCACATCTTCAGCAGAATCGGCCCAGCTTAGCATCGGTCCACCTCAAACCCTGTAGCCTTCTCGGCTACTCGCCGCCCCCGCAGAGGAAAGAGGCGGAGTCAGATTCCCCGGACCGCCGGCGGGTCAGAGAGGTGGACCGGAACGCGGGCGCCGTTCCCGCCACAAGAGGGTTTGGTAGCAGCGGCGGATGGCTGTGGTGTGCCGGCGCCAGTCGTCCCAGAAGGACTCCAGCCGGGGATAACCCAGGCGTCGGGCCAAGCGGGTCAACTCCGCCGGGTCCTCCGGCAGTTCGTTGAGCGGCCGGTCCGTAACAATGCGCAATCGGGCCTCGACCAGGCGGAGGAAGGAGTAGCCGGCGCGCAGAACGGCCAGTTCGCCCTCCGCCATCAGCCGCTGTTCTTCGAGTGCATCCAAAGCATCCCAGACATTCGGCTGGAGGATAGACGGATATTGCGCGCCATGCTTCATTTGCAGCAACTGGACCAGGAATTCCACATCCGCCAGGCCGCCGGGCGCCCGCTTGAGGTTCCTCGGACTGGCGTTGATTTCCAATTTGCGCCGCATGGCTTCCCAAGCGTCCAGGCTCTCGGCGGTCCACGGACGGGCAAAGAGAGCTTCGCGCAGCAAGGCGTGCATTGCTTGGCACAAAGGCGGCGGACCCCGGAGAACCCGCGCGCGGGTCAGAGCTTGGCGTTCCCAGTCTTGGCAATCGGACTGAGCAAAGTAACGCCGGAACTCGGAAAGCGGCAAGACGAGCGCGCCGGATTTGCCAGTGGGCCGGAGGCGCATATCGACCGCATAAAGCCGGCCCCAGGGTCCCATCTGGCTCGCCCGGCGAATGATCGCCCGCACCAGTTCGGTGAAATACACAGAGTTGGCTTGCCCTTCGGTCGTTTGTCCCTCCGCTTCGTACAGGAGCAGCAAATCCAGATCGCTGTGGTAACTGATCTCCCGGCCGCCGAGCTTGCCCAATCCCAAAAGCACGTAAGCGCAAGGCTCCGCCGCACCCCGGTCAGGGTGCAGGGGAATCCCCCAGCGGCGCTGCATCTGGGGTTCCACCAAATCGATAATCTGCAAGAGGATCGTCTCGGCCAGATCCGAGAGGGCGGCTGTCGTCTGCCGGATGGTGGATCGTCCTAAGAGGTCGCTGACGCCGATGCGGAGCAATTCCTTGTCCTGGAAGCTGTGCAAGATCGGTTCAGGGTCATCGGCTCCGCGGCACAGCTCGGCCAATTCCGCTCGCAATTCCGCGGCAGTCCGTGGTTGATTCAGGACGAGACTATCCAGCAGCTCGTCGATCATTCCCGGATTATTGATCAGCAGGCCCGAAAGAAAGGGGCTGCTGGCACAAAGCTCGACGTAAAGCTGCAAGCAGGCGGGATGCTGGCTGAACAACTCCCAGAGGACGGCCTTGGCCCCCAGCGAGGCAGACACCCGTTCCAGTTGGGTCAAGGCGTCATCGGGATCGGGAGTATCTGCGACGGCGGCGAGCAGGCGGGGTGCAATGCTGGCGAGAAAGTGCCGACAGCGGCGGGAGGACAAAAAGGGTACGGACTCCCGCGCCAACTGCGTCAAGTTCAGATACGCACGGGGAATATCCCGGAACCGATAACGGCTCAGGACCGCCTGGATCATTTCCACTTCGGGTTCGGGGTCGAGGATCAGATCGCTTTCCGGCTCGGCTTTATCCCCCGCGTCGGCGAAAGTCTGATGCAATAGGTGATTGAGAATGGTGCGGGTCAAACTTGTCTTGTCCTGCAAATCTTTGAGAAAGCGATCGAGAGGATCGACGAGGAGAGCGGAGGTATTGAGCGAGGGGAGGGGAGGCTCTTCGTCGAGGGGTGAGCGCCGTTGCGGCGCATGACCGGCTTCGGTCGGTGAAAGGGTGCGTGAGCCTGAGAGTGTGAGCGATCCCAGTGAACGATGGGGTGAGGCGGCATATCCCAGGCGTAGGGCCAATTGCCGCAAGCGCTCGGTATCGGCGGGCAAGGTGTGGGTTTGCAGGTCGCAGAGCAACTGAAGGCGATGTTCGGTGGTGCGGAGGAAGCGGTAGGCGTCGGCGAGCAAATAGGTCTCCTGGGGAGTGAGGCAGCCCGCGATTTCCAGGGCTTCCAGAGCCAGGAGGGTGTTGCGCTGTCGGACGGCGGGCAAGTCTCCGCCATTGAGCAACTGGAGGAACTGCACCGTGTATTCGATGTCCCGGATGCCTCCTGGCCCATGCTTAATATCTCTGGGAAAATCTCCTTCCCCCCGGCGGCGTGCTGCCCGTTCCTCCATGCGGCGCTTGAGGGCTTTGACCTCGTTGATCTCCGCGAAACTGAGATATTGCCGATAAACAAACGGCTCCAGGGCGGCCTGGACCTCCCGGCCCAAGGCGGCATCGCCAGCCACCGGGCGGAGTTTGATCAATGCCTGGCGCTCCCACGTCCGCCCCATCGTGTCGTAATAATGCAGAGTGCTTCGCAGGCTCCGCGCCAAAGGACCGCGTTGCCCCTCTGGACGCAAGCGCAGATCGACACGATAAGCGACACCCTCCTCGGTATGACTCGACACGAGGCGCACCAACTCGGCGACAATCCGGGAAAAACACTCGCTGTTCGTGATCCCCGGCCGGCGCCCGCTTGTGGTTCCCTCATGGTCATACACCACGATCAGGTCAATGTCGCTGGAGTAATTCAGCTCTTCTCCGCCGAGTTTTCCCAGGGCCAATACGGCCAGCCGGGCCGGAGAGCCGTCCGGAGCGGTTGGAACGCCGAAACGTGCGGTGATCGTGCGGTAGGCATGCTGCAAGGCGGCTGCGATCAAGGCCTCGGCCACGCGCGACAGTTCCCGCGTGATCTCTTCCAGGGAACGCTGGCGGATGATGTCGTTGATCCCAATCCGCAGCAGATGGCGGTGGCGGAAGCGGCGAAGAGCCTGTAACACGGAGACATCATCTGGGGCCAAGCGAATTTCACTTTGCAGCTCGGCGAGAAGTTCTGCGGTGGTAGGGACACTGCGGGGGGGATGGCGGACCACCTCTAGCCATTCGGGATAGCGGGCGAGGGTGTCAGCAAAAAACTGGGACACTCCGAGGAGTTGCACCAGGATTTCCAATCCTTTCCCACGTCCTTCGAGGAGGTGTGCCCAGCGCTCCTGCATGCCCGGCCGGCTGGCCAAGCGCTCCAGGTGATTCAACGCCATGTCCGCGTCGGGGCAGTGAGGCAGGAAACGCCGCAAGAGAGCACAGAGTTGCGGCCAGTGTTCCTCTCCAAGGTGGTGGGCCAATCCCGCAAGGTTCCGCCGGCCCCGTTCCGGGTCGCGGAGGAATTTCAAAAGTACCTCGTCTGCCGCGCTTGGCATGACAACTCAGTATCCGTGAAAGGGATGTGCTCGTGAAGACCCCCGGCCCTTCACGTCATTGGCTCATGAGCTAACGGAACCTGCTCCGCTGATTCGGCCCAATTCCTGTCGATACAGTTCATAGTCCCGCGCACCGAAGGTGCAGAAAATGAGGCGCTCGCAGGCGTCGTGCCGCTCCAATTCTTCCAGAACAGTGCGTACAGCGATCGGGCAGGCTTCTTCGGGCGGATAACCGTAAGCTCCGGTACTGATCGCCGGAAAAGCAATCGAGCGTAAGCCATGCTGCCGTAACAAAGCGAGGGAGTTGCGATAGCAGGCGGCCAGGCGCTCGGCTGCTTCCGCCGGCGTCCACTCACGGTACACCGGCCCCACGGTGTGGATGACATAGCGGGCCGGGAGTTGTCCGCCGCCGGTGATCACAGCCTCGCCCGCGGCCAAGGGCCGCCCGCCCCGCTGCTCCATGATCTGTCGGCATTCCTGAAGGATGGTTGGCCCGCCGGCACGATGGATCGCTCCGTCCACCCCGCCCCCGCCCGCCAGCCACGGATTGGCGGCGTTCACAATCGCGTCCACCGCCAACTGCGTGATGTCGCCTTGCACAACCTCCACGCGGCACCCATTCCTGGTCAACTCTGTTGCCACCATGCTTCTCTCCTCACTCCCGCTGACTTTGCCTGGGCGGATGTGGGTACAATGTCATCCCCACCCAAATGCCCTAGATGAAACTCCCAGGACGCTGCCCACTTTAGCTCACCTTCCACCTCGGCTCACTTTCATTATGGTGTGTCTCTCTCTCAGAGGGCAATCATTCCCGCTGCCAGAGGATGAACCAGATTTGTCAGGTGGCTAAGACGGATATGCCAGCGGAATCACCAGACAAGCATGCCGCGGAGCCTCCAGATAAGGAGGGGCCTTAAAGGCTGGAGAAAGAGTTCCTCCGGCGTGCCCTGAGTATGTCAAAGCCAGAGCAACTTCCAGCGCGAGAGTGGATGAGCCATTCTGATGGCGGGCGGCGTTCATCGAACTGTTGGACTGATGAGGATAACGGAGGCGGGATTTAGGGGTTGAGTGGCAGCCAACCCTCGCGCAGGCGGCCTTCGCGGATGACGTAGTATTTCAAGGGAAGGAAGGCGGCGAAGTCTTTGTGCTGCAACACGAAGGCGATGTTATCGTGGTTAAGGATTTCCCAGGTGTGCAAACCGACGAGGATATCGCCCCGTTGCAGGCCGGCAATGGCAGCGGCGCTTTGCGGCGCCACCTCGCTGATGAGCATGCCGCCGCGTAGCTGCGGATTGGCCCGGCTGACGGCATCCGCTCCGACCGCGATGAGCCGCAGGCCTAACTTCCGCCACACCAACTCCGCCGAGCCTGCGGGCACCACTCGCGCAGGTCCCAGGGGCAACACGGCTTCGACCGCCTCATTCCCACGCCGGAGCTTGACCGAAACCGCTGCTGTGCCGCCGAGATCGAGGAGGGCACGCTCCAGGTCCATCGAGGTGAAAACCGTCACATCCCCGATTTTCTCAACGACGTCACCCACTTTGGCTACACTCTGGGCAGCGGAGGACCCCGCCTCGATGGCTTCGATGACGACCTTGCGGCGGACGGGACTGTCCAATTCTTCCCGCTCTGCGACATCCCGCACGACCCAACCGTGCCGCCACGCCCGGCGGCGCGCCAGCATCTCGGCTGTCCGTCCGATGACCTGATCCACGGGCAACGCAAAACCGATATTTTGGGCACCCGCGCGAATGGCGACATTCACTCCGACTACCTCTCCCAGCAGATTCAGAAGCGGTCCGCCGGAGTTGCCCGGATTGATCGGAGCGCTCGTTTGGATCAAGCCCCGATATCCCATCTCCTTGTTCAAAGTGACATCGCGTCCCTTGTAGGAGACGCGGCCATCGGTGATAGAGTGCTCATAGCCATAGGCATTGCCGATCGCAATGACGGCTTCACCCACCATGAGGTCGGCAGAGGTTCCCCAAACGAGTAGCGGCAGGGGTTTCTGGGGATCGATCTTGATGATCGCCAGGTCAGCTTCCTTATCCACGGCGAAGATGCGGGCCGAGTAGCCGCTGCCATCGCACAAGCGGACCCGCAGGGTCTGCACATCATCCACCACGTGAAAATTGGTCAGGATGTAACCCCGCGGATCGAGGACAATTCCCGTACCCATGCCATTGACCCGCTGGGGCTGAACGTGCAAACGGAAGGGGTCCTCCCCCGCCGGCACTACTGTCCGCTCACTGTGAATGTTGACGACGGCGCCTTTCACTTTCTCGTAAACGGCCACCACTGGGTCGCGGCGTTGGCTGTACAGCCGTGTGCCATCCCGGCGTTTCGGGCCGCTGTTCGATGCTTCTTCCCCCCGCAGAGAAACTCCGTCCCCTCCCAGCACGACCCCCAGCACCAGCAGCGTCCCTACCCCGCGAAGCAATCCCGTGTCCGTTCGGCTCAGGCTTCCTCGTCGGCTGGTGCTCACCGTTGAGTCCCCCCATCTCGGTGCGATGATATCCTCTGCGACGGTTTCTAATCCGCTGCCTTTCAAGTCTGCGGCTCTCCAGCAGGCTAGCATCACTCAAGTCGGTCCGCGGGCGGGAAAAGCTCCATCGCCAGGGATTTCCCGAGAATCTGGCAGAGCGGAAATGCATGCAGTTACACCAGCAAAGCCAACGGCAACGGCTGGTACGATTGGCCATTTTGCACGATCGTAACGAACGGATGGACGATACCAGGCTCCGGCCCCGACTCTTCGGAATGCCGGGTCGAAAAGAGGCGGCTTTGGAGGGTGAATATCATAGCCGTTGAGGACGGCGAGCCGATACATCCGTCGATCTACGGGAGCTTGATTTATGAAACGAACGCCTCGGATGGAACAACTGGAAGACTTACTCCGTCAGGACCCGGATGATCCCTTCCTTCGCTACGGTTTAGCTCTCGAACATGCATCAGTCGGGGATGACGAAACGTGCGTTCGGCTGCTGTTGGAATTGATCGCCCGGCCAGCAGGCCCGCCCTACATTCCCGCTTACTTGCAAGCAGGCCAGGTTTTGATCCGCCTCGCACGCTATGAGGAAGCCCGTGAGGTGTTGCGTCAAGGGATTGAAGCGGCCCAAGCAACCGGTGATCTCCATGCGGCGGGAGAAATGCAAGGATTCCTCGACAGCATTAGCTAAGGCCTGAATTGTAGCCGCAGAGTCACTCAAAACCGCTTACTCGCAGCGTCAAAACTCTTCCATCTGCCGCGGTGGAGGGCTGTAGCCACCAGAACGGCATCGGCACCGGCAGCTATCAGCTCTTGAGCGTCTTGCGGATTCCGCACTCCGCCCCCGGCTACGATTTCCATGTCCGGCCAGCGCAGCCGAATGGACCGTACCAGAGCGCTAATTTCCTCGACCCCGCTTTCCGTTCCCACCCGCGCAACATCGATGACGACCAAAGCCTGATAACCGATAGCGCGAACTTGGTCCACCAGGGCGAGGACCGCCTCCGGACCGGGAACATCCCACCTCTGATACCCCTCCGCCAGTTGAGCCTGCCGCAAATCAAGGGAGAACAGCGGCCGCCGCGCCTGCCATCGCCGGAGCCACAGCGCGTGTTCCTCAGCGGACCAGGCCGCCTCCAGGGGCAACACCGGCCGCACGTTTGAGGGCAACTCCTGGCTCAACTGCCGCCCGCGGTCCAGGAGGATTTCACACTCCCGCAGCTCGTGGAGTAATTCCGTCACCGCGTCACCAGGAGCTTCACCCAAGAGGGCATCCAGATCGGCCACGTACAGCCGGGTTGAACCCGCTGTTTGAAGCAGATTGACAGCGGTTTGCTTCAAAGTTTGACCGATCAACAGGGACCGCAGAGGACGATAAAATTGCCTCTCACCCGCCCGTGCATGGACGACTTCACCGCGTCGAATGTCCAGGACCGGAATGAGCCGTTCTGGCGTCATCATGGCCGCCCCCCCTGCTCGCTGCGGACGATGACAGGAGTAACCCCGCTGGTCCTTCTTGGAAAACCCCAGGTCGGGAAACAACGGCGTATTCGGCCATGCAAGGCCAGCCCCCAGTCGGGGGAGAATGCCCTTCGCAACGGCCTGGGAAAACATCGGGAGCAATGCGGAACGTTCTATCAACGGCGACACAAAAATTGATGGCAGGGCGGAACGTCCTAGCAACGGCGGCCCAGGGAACGTGGTGGGGTATGCCATAGCAGCCGGCGGGAAAAGCGAGGGGTTGGCCAAATCGGCAAAAAGTATTATATTACCAGTCTTCGGCCCCTGAAAAATGGGAGTGGGGCGTATCTGGGTTTGTTACGGAGGGTTGGCCTCGTCATGCCACCAATGTGCGTGAGGGTTGCCGAATCCCCGGAGGAGGCGCCGTGACTACTGCATTGAGCACGATCGTAGATGTCAAAGCTCTGCTGGACGCCGGGGTCCATTATGGGCACCGCGCCAGTCGCTGGAACCCCAAAATGCGGCCGTACATTTACGGCAAGCGGAACGGTATTCACATCATCGACCTGCGTGAAACAGCACGGGGTCTGCTGCGAGCATACAAGTATCTGGTACGCGTCGTCAGTCATGGTGGTGTGGTGCTTTTCGTCGGCACGAAACGACAAGCCAAGGAGATCATCGAACGCGAAGCCCAGCGCTGCGGCATGCCGTATGTCAGTGAACGTTGGCTCGGCGGCACCTTGACCAACAACCGCACGATCCGCGCCCGCGTCAAACGCCTTCAGGAACTGGAAGCGATGTGGCTCCCCGCCGGCGTCAATCCCAACAAAGAAGACCTCAATGCCTACATCGAAAAGATGATGACGGAAACCGGCAAACTCGATCCGGCGAAGGCGCCCGAAAGTGCCGATATTCGCACGCACTCCAAGAAAATGATCGCGCAACTGAGCCGGGAATTACTCAAGATCCGCCGCAACCTCAAGGGCATCCGCGACATGGTCAAGCTGCCGGAAGCCCTGGTCATCGTGGACCCGAAAAAAGAGCACAACGCGGTCCGCGAAGCCCGGCGCATGGGCATCCCCACCATCGCCTTGATCGACACCGACAGCGACCCCGATGAGGTCGATCTGCCGATCCCCGGCAATGACGACAGCATCCGCTCGATCGAGATTATCATCTCCAAACTGGCCGACGCCTGCTTAGAAGGGGCCGCCGCCTTGCCTCCGGAACAACGGGCCATGATCAAGCCCCGTCCCAGCCGCGCCAGCAGTGTGGTGCCTGCTTCTGCCACAACTTCCGGCAACGGCAACCACAGTGCACGGGACGCTGCCGCCGAAGCAGCTACGGCTACACATTCCGCATCCGCCCCGACGGCCTGAGGATTTTGACTGAGGAGACTCACAACCATGAGCACACCCATTACGCCACAACTGGTCAAACAACTGCGCGATCGCACCGACCAGCCTATGGGCTTATGCAAGCAAGCCCTCGAGCAGAGCGGCGGCGACATCGACAAAGCCATCGAGTGGCTGCGGGCCCAGAATGCCAAAATGGGCGTCAAACGCGAAGGCAGCGAGACCGCGGAAGGCCGCATCGGCTTGTTCTATGACAACACCCAGCGCATCGCCGCTATCGTCGAGGTGCGTTGCGAAACCGCCCCTTCCGCGAAAAGCGACCCCTTCATCGCCTTGGTCAATGATTTGGCCCGGCACATCGCCTCCAGCCAGGCGGCCGATGTTCCCGCTCTTCTGGCGGAACGTTACGACGCCCGCGGCACGGTCCAGGATCGCCTCAACGACACCATAGGAGTCATCCGCGAAAAAATGGTCATCCACCGCTTCGCCCGCCTCCAGGGCGGAATCTACGGCGGCTATGTCCACTTCGACGGAACCGTGGGAACACTTGTCGAGTGCCAAGGCAGCGGACCTAACGACGAACTGCTCCGCGACGTGGCCGCTCACATCACGGCCATGAACCCTCCCTACCGCACCCCCAGTGATGTGCCGGCTGAGGTGATCGAGAAGGAAAAGGCCCTGATCCGGGCGGAAATCGAAGCTGATCCGAAAAACGCGGGCAAACCGGCGAACATCCTAGACAAAATCGCCGAGGGGAAATTGAAAACTCGCCTGGCGGAGCTGGTCCTGAGTGAGCAGACGATGGCCAACGCCCAGAAATACCCCAACCTGACCGTCAGTGCGGCTTTGAAGAAAGCCGGACTGGAATTGACCCGGTTCGTCCGCTACAAAGTCGGTGCGATTAGCCTCGTGTGATCCGTATGATCAGCCGCGTGGAAATGCCGGTTTCCTGGATTCCATCCGTGATGACCCGACCTTTGGCTTGAGTGGCTCCCAGATACTAAGGAGGATTTGACCCATATGCCCCACACCCAAAGCGCCTGGAAACGCATGCGGCAGAATGAGCGGCGTCGGCGCCGCAACCGCGCTTGGTATAAACGCATCAAGAAACAGCGCCGGGCCGCGGCGGAAGCCATTGCCACCAAAGATTCCCAGCAGATCCAAGAGCAATGGCGATTGACCCAACAACTGCTGGATCGCGCCGCCGACAAAGGGTACATCCATCCCAACAAGGCAGCACGGTTGAAATCCCGCCTAATCCGCAAAATCCGAGCCGCTCAAAAAGCGTCAGCCTCCACGGGCCAGAGCTAGCCCCTTGGGCGGTTCTTCGGCCTTGGGCCACCCCTCCACGAGACGAGACGCCTTGGTAGGACTGGGAGGATTCCGGCGAGAGTCACCGGACCGAATCCAGTACCGGCGGCGCAAGGTGTTTGCCTCGGCCTGCCCTGCCAGTCCTTACAGGGCGAACGGCTAGAAGACGGCTAGAAGACGGCGGCTTCAGAGTTGGCCTACCGTTCGCAGAGAATCTGCCGCACCTCTGCCAGGGAAACATGATCTACCAAGCCGACTTCGCCGAGACATCGCGGAAGGACGAAGCGGAGGCGTCCTGCGGTGGCTTTTTTGTCCCGTTGCATGGCTGCTAGCAGGGCTTCCACGTCCCAATGAGGCAGCGGGCGGATGGGCAAATCCAATGCTCGGAGAAGCTGCTCTTGGCGTGACGGCAGGCTGTCATCTTCGAGATAGCCGATGCGCTGCGCCAAACGGACGGCACACATCATCCCGGCTGCCACCGCCTCGCCGTGCAACCAATGGTCCGCCGCTCCCACAATTTCAAAGGCATGCCCGAAGGTATGGCCGTAGTTGAGGATGGCCCGTAGGCCCGTCTCCTCGTATTCATCCTGTTCCACCACCTCGGCCTTGATGCGGCAGCAGCGGGCGATGATGGAGGGCAAGAGGGAAGCGTGGCCAGTCCGCAAAGCCGGAGCATGACGTTCCAAAATCTCGAATAACTCAGCGTCCCGGATCACGCCGTATTTGATCACTTCCGCCAGGCCGCTGCGGTATTCCCGCCCCGGCAAGGTTGCCAAGTAGTCCGTATCGATCCACACTCCCTTCGGCTGATGGAAAGCGCCGATGAGATTCTTGCCGCGGGGATGATTGATCGCGGTCTTCCCGCCGACGGAGGAATCGACCATCGCCAATAAGGTCGTCGGGACCATGATCAACGGCAGGCCGCGATTGTAAGTCGCCGCGGCAAAACCGGCCAAGTCCCCGATCACTCCGCCTCCCACTGCAATCACCGGCGTGCGCCGGTCGGCTTTAAGTTCGTAAAGGGCATCGTAGAGACGAGCGAGTTGTTCGAGGGATTTGGACTGTTCCCCCGCGGGAACTACCGCCAGCATGGTCCGAAAGCCTGCTTCCCCCAGCGGGACGGTCAAAGGGTCGGCCAACGGACGGGTGTGCTCGTCAGCGACGAGCAAGGCGGTCTGGGATTGCGGCAAAAGTGTTCGCACAAAGAGGCCGAACCGGGCGGTCATACCACGCCCCAAAATGATGTCATACGACCGCGGACCCAAGCGAACCGTTACGCGATCTTCTGCTGATTCACCGGAGGGAACAGGAGTCATGAGGCGTTACCTGGGGAGCCGTCGAGGCAGAGGCCATGCGGAGGCAACAAAGAAGCCGAAAGGCAGAGCGTGCTCCTGGACAGGAACACTGCGGAAAATTGATGCCCCGCCTTGCCTAGATTAGCATATCAGGCATGGCCAGGAGGGGAGTGTGGTTCTTCGATCCCAGCAGTCCGGAATTCCCCAAGCGGAATGCGGCTTGGCGGGAGTTCTGGCGTGCTCCGCTCATGCCAGTCGCCGGGAGTGCGACTGTCGGCCTGCTGGCCTCCCGCTATCTTCATGTCCCGCCGTGGGTATTCTGGTGCGCTTTTGCGGGAGGCGTAATCCTCTGGCAGGTGGCGCGACAAACCGAACGCTGGCGCGCCAGGCCGCCGTGGGGGTTGTGGCTGGCGACGGCGGCACTGGCCGGGGTCTATCACCATCTTTACCGGGAAGAATATCCTGCGGATGATATTTCCGCTTTCGCAACCGATGCGCCCCAAGCCCGACGCATCCGCGCCTTGGTCTTGCAGGAGCCGGTGTTCCATCCCAGCCAAACCTCCTCCCTGATGCACATGCAACCCCTGCCGACAACGAGCCTGCTCGTTCGCGTTGCCAGCATTGAGACCAGCGCCGGCTGGACCCCCGCTTCCGGGCATGCACGCGTGACGATCGAAGGACATTTGGAGGGGATCCACGCCGGCGATGCTGTTGAAATTTTTGGACAGCTCTCGCTTCCTCCCTTTCCTGACAATCCGGGGCAAACTGACTGGCGCAGTGTGTATCGGGACGAGCGGATTACGGCGATCCTGCGGGTGCGCCACTCTCCGGCTACGGTGACGCGCTGGGAAGCGGGACGGTGGCAAAGCTGGCGCGGCATCCTGGGTTATTTGCAGCAGCGGGGGGAGGCAGCGCTGCGGCAACACCTTTCCGAGCGTCAAGCTGGACTAGCCGCAGCCTTATTGCTCGGTGAGACCTCAGCCTTGGATCAAGAAGAATGGGATGCCTACATCCGCACGGGTGTGGTTCATGTGTTGGCTATCTCCGGCTTCCACCTGACAGTCTTGGCTTCCTGGGTGTGGGTGTTGATGCGCGTCGTCGGTTGGCCCAGCCGGCCGGCCTCGCTCTGGGTAGTGGCCTTGGTCCTGCTTTACACCTGGCTGACCGGGGCGCGTCCTGCCACCGTCCGGGCTGCCGCGATGATGTGCGCCTGGTGCCTGGCATGGGTGCTGCGCCGTCCGCCATGGCCTGCCAACATCTTCGCCTTAGCCTGGCTGATCGTCATCCTCGTGAAACCCACCGATCCTTTTTCGATCGGCTGCCAGCTTTCGTTTCTGTCGGTCTTCGTGCTGATCTGGGCGGGGGAACGGTGGCTGGCCCCACGACCGCCGACGCCGTGGGAACGCATTCGGGACTTAGGCCGAAGCCCTGCTAGTCGCGCCTTGCGCTGGTGTGGGCGGAAGTTGGCGCACCTCTACCTGCTTTCTTTGCTCATGACCGTGGCACTCGCTCCATTGCTCCTGTACTGGAAAAATGTTCTCTCTCCCGCAGGCGTACTGCTCGGCCCGCCTGTCATGTTCACCTCGTCCCTAGCTCTCATCAGCGGGTTTATGACCATGATGGCAGCGATGCTGGGAGATTGGGCCGCCCATCTTCCAGGCCGGTTAACAGACTTCGCTCTCGCTCTGACCTCCTGGATGGTACATCTGGTGGACAGTTGGGGCCAAGGTGTGGCTTATGCCCCAGCTCCTGGAATCATCTGGCTGCTCGGCTTCTACCTTATTCTGGGTTTTGTGGTGTTTGCTCCGCCGCGGCGAGTGGTCCAAGGTTTGGCGGCCCTTCTGGTGTGGGCACTACTGGGTCTGATCGTGGCGATCCAACCCCGCACCTCGGACGAACTCCGCGTGACATTTTTAGCTGTGGGTCACGGCGGCTGCACCGTTCTGGAAACCCCCGATGGTCGAACTTTACTTTACGACGTGGGAAGCATGAGCGGCCCGCGCGTGGTGGCGCAAGTCGTCGCCCCGTACCTGTGGCACCGGGGAATCCGCCGGATCGACGAGGTATTCCTCTCCCATGGGGACATGGATCACTTCAACGGCCTACCTGCTTTACTAGCCTACTTTTCTGTTGGGCAGGTCAGTTGGACGTCGACTTTCGCCGACCGATCGACGCCGGGAGTGCAAGCCGTGCTGGAAGCCGTTCAGCGCGCCGGGATTACTACGCGTGTCATGGCTGCCGGCGAAAGCTATACCGCCGGAGATGTTCAACTACACGTCCTCCATCCGCCGCCGCAGGGTCCCATCGGCACGGAAAATACCCGCAGCCTAACGCTGCTGGTGCAGTACGCCGGGCAAAGTGTCGTGCTGACCGGTGATCTGGAGGGGATCGGACAAGAGATGGTGCAACGCTGGCCGATTCCTCCGGCGGCTGTGCTCATGGCTCCCCACCATGGCGGGAAAACCGCTAATGCCTCCGGGCGAACCATTGAGGGAAAGCTTGTGCCTTCGCCTCTGGGCCAATGGGCCAGACCGCGCCTGGTTGTATCATGCCAACGGCTCAGTCCGACAGACCACTTGCGTGCGGCGTACCCCACGGCGATCATTTGGGACACAGGCCGCTGTGGAGCCATCACGGTGCGCGTCCACTCCACCGGTGTCACGGCGGAGGCCTACCGCACCGGGGAAAAAATCGTGGTGGCCCGCCCTGAGCTTCCCTCGGTCCGCCGGGCAACGTCTGGTACTCGCTGACAATTCACGGGAACCTCAGAGCTACGGTAACTTGCAAACGCGGGCCAGCTCCTGGGAATCGCCGCTAACCCAGTTATTCCCCGTTGTTTTCCCTGCTCCCTCAGAATCTGCCACCTCAGACCGTCTGCACCACTCCAGAGATTCTCCCACTCAATCGCAGGAACGCCGGTTGTGCTTGCCATTTCGGAATCGTTGGGTAGTCTGCACTGAAGACAGCGCATCCGTCTCCTTGCAAGCAAGGTGCCACAGCGATGGGTTCTCTCTGGCGATATTGGGTGTTCGTGAGTACCGCCTTGTTGCTGGCGGTGTTACCGGCCTGCCATTCCCGGCGTGCGGATCGGATTACGATTGGTGTGGTCACAAACTGCGTCGCCGACTTTTGGCGGATTTGTGAAGCGGGCGCCACCAAAGCCGCCCAGGACTTTGATGTGGATTTACAGTTCCGCGAGCCGGAAAAAGCTTTCGATGCCTCTGTGCAAATGCCGATCATCGAAGCCTGGGTCAAACAGGGTATCCACGGCATCGCCGTCAGCGTCATCGATCCCAAGGCCCAGACAGAAGACTTGGCCCGGATTGCGAAAAAAGTCCCTCTCATCACAATGGACAATGATGCAGAAGGTTCCGGCCGCCTCTGTTACATCGGCATCGATAACTATGAAGCAGGCAAAGCTGTCGGGCGTCTGGTGAAAAAGGCCCTGCCCCAAGGCGGCACCATTGCCATCTTTATCGGCAGCACGAAATCCGCGAACGGCAAAGCTCGCACCCAGGGAGTCCTGGATGAACTCGCGGGAGAAAAGGATGCCGTCGGCGAAGAGATGGACCATCCCCAACGTCCGGGGTTGAAGGTGCGGCGGTTCGGGCAGTACTACCTCGTCGATGGAGAAGCCAAAGAGGACAACAACCCCAACCATGCCCAACCGCTGGCCTCCAGCGTCTTGGCCCGCCTCAAAGGGTTGCCCCAGCTCTGCGCCGTCGGCTTGTATGCTTACAATCCCCCCGCCATTCTTGACGCCGCCAAATCCCGCTCCATGCACAAAGAAATCATCATCATCGGCTTCGACGAAGATTGGGAAACCCTCAAGGCGATTGCCCAAGGGGAAATCCTGGCTACGGTCGTTCAAGACCCCTTCCAGTACGGCTATCAGTCCGTCGCCGCCCTCGCCGCCTACGCCCGCGGAGATTCTTCCAAGCTGGTGAAGGAACCGATTCCCTACCGCGTGGTGACCAAAGACGGAGGGCCGGACGAAACGATCCTTACGCCGCAAGGCACCCTAACTATCAAGAATCTGCCCGTCCAGGATTTCGAGGCCCGCTTGCGTGCGGACATTGCCTCCGTGAAAAAATGACGGCATGACCGCTCCCCTGGACAGTCCTGTGGTAGCCGAGGGCAGATCTCAACGGAGGAAAGAACATCCCTTCCTGGAGGGATGCTCAAAGCACCGGCCCTGCCTTTCCCTGCTGGAGGAAGCTTTCTCGCGACAGCGACTTTCTCCTTTCCTGGACCGACAGGATCGATGATGAACTTCACCATGAGCACGCCGCGCCTGGAAGTCTCCGGTATTCGCAAGCAGTTTCCCGGCGTTCTGGCTCTGGATGGCGTCTCTTTGCAAGTCGCAGCGGGGGAGGTTCTGGCGGTCGTCGGCGAGAACGGAGCCGGCAAATCGACCCTGATGAAAATCATCGCCGGCCTCTATCCGCCGGATCAAGGGACCATTCGCTTGGACGGCCAGCCGGTACATTTCGCCAGTCCCGCGGACGCCATGGCAGCCGGGATCAGCTTGATCCACCAAGAATTGAACCTCGCCGAGAATCTCTCCGTTCAGGACAATCTGTTTCTGGGGCGTGAACTGACGTGGGGAGGCCGGCTCCGTCTGCTCCAGACCTCGGCCATGCACGAGCGCGGAGCGGCGCTTTTGCAACAAGTCGGCTTGCCGGCCGATCGCTTGGGACAGCGAGTGGAATACCTCTCGCCAGGCGAAAAGCAACTGGTGGAGATTGCCCGCGCCCTGTCACTTCAGACCCGCGTCCTGATCATGGATGAACCGACTTCCAGCCTAACGCACAAGGAGACCGAGCGACTCTACGAGGTGATCCGCTCCCTGAAACAGGCGGGGGTGTCGGTACTGTACATTTCCCACCGGTTGGCAGAAGTCCAGCGGTGCGCGGATCGCGTGGCTGTACTACGCGACGGGCGGAATGCTGGGGAATTGCGGGGGGCGGACATCCAGCACGATCAGATGGTTCGCCTGATGGTGGGCCGGGACTTGAAGCAGTATTATCCACGGCAGCATCGCAGAGCGCCCAGCGGCCCCGTGGTCCTCCGGCTCGATCACTTCCGCTACCACGGGGGACCGGATCACGCGGTTTCCCTGGAAGTGCGCGCGGGGGAAGTGCTCGGCATGGCGGGGCTGGTCGGGGCGGGGCGCACAGAACTGGCGGAAGCCGTCTTTGGCATCCGGCCTTGGCGTTCCGGCCAGGTCTGGCTCAACGGGCAGCCTCTGCGCATCCGTCATCCGCGGGATGCTATCGCGGCAGGCATGGCGTTGATCCCGGAAGACCGCCGCCATCACGGCCTAGTCCTGGAAGCGGCTGTCGGCTTCAATTTGAGCTTGCCCAATCTGGATCGCTTGAGCGGTTTGTTGGGCATCCGCCGGCGGCAAGAACGGCGCTGGCAGCAGGAATGGATCGAGCGGCTGCGCATCCGCACCCCTTCAGCGGATCAGTGCACGGCTCTGCTCTCCGGCGGCAATCAGCAGAAGATCGTCTATGGGAAATGGCTGGCCCGGCAGCCACGTCTCTTGATTCTGGATGAACCGACACGCGGGGTCGATGTCGGGGCCAAGGCCGAAATTTACGCCCTGATGGACGAACTGGCAGGCCAGGGGGTTGCCATTTGGATGATCAGCAGCGATATGGAGGAATTGCTGGGGATGTCCGACCGCATTGTGGTGATGCATGAAGGGCGCGTAGCCGGGGAACTGCTCCGCGATCAGCTTAGCGAGGAGGCAGTGATGCAACTGGCGACCGGAGGAATGGCAGCCAGTGCCCACTCGCTTCCCCGCGATGCGGCGGCTCCTGCCAATGCCTCTGGTGCACCTGCATCATCCTGAAGCTCCGTGATCCGAGAGGACAAGCATTATGACACGCGTCCTGGGCGTTCTGGGTCTGCTGATCGCACTCTACGCCGCCCTGATACTTTCGAATCCCTCGGCAGGAAAAGCGGACAATTTGATCGACGTGGCCAACATTCAAGGACGTTACGGCCTGATCACAATCGGTGCAGCTTTGGTTATCATCGTTGGGGGCATCGACCTGTCCATCGGTTCCGTCGTCGGGTGTGCCGCCGTGCTCTTCGGCGTCCTCATGGAAGGCGGCATTCCGCCCGTGGGAGCCGTGCTGCTGACCCTCCTCTTCGGCTTGTTCGTGGGACTGGCCAACGGCCTGCTGATTACCCAACTGAAATTACAACCCTTCCTGGTCACCCTGTGCGGCATGTTCATCTATCGGGGGGTTGCCCGCCTGCTCGGCGGCACGGTCAGCCGAACCCGTGCCCTGGAAGAGCATCCCGAATTTGCGGACGCCCTTCGTCAAGTTCGCTATGTGCTCGTCGGCAAGGATGCGACGGGAGAGCTAATCTTTCCGGCCCAATTCCTCCTGCTCCTTTTGGCAGCGCTGGTCATCGGCTACATTTTGCACCGCACGGCTTACGGCCGGTACTGGTACGCCATCGGTTATAACGACCAGGCAGCCCGCTATGCCGGCATCGCCGTCGATCGCTACCGCATTGTGGTGTACGTGCTGTGCTCTTTCCTGGCGGCACTGGCGGGGGTGCTGCTCTTGCTGGACATGCCCTCGGTGCAATCCGATAGCGGGGGTTTGGGGTTGGAACTTTATGCCATTCTGGGAGCTGTACTGGGAGGATGCAGCCTGCGGGGCGGCGAAGGGACGGCGGTGGGCATGGTGTTGGGAGCGATGGTGCTGCCGGTGCTGGAAAATCTGGTCAGTTTCCGGGGGCTGAAAAGCGACGTGATCCCCGCCGTCATCGGACTGACCCTGCTGCTGGGCACCATGCTCGATGAGTGGATTCGCCGCCGCTCTCATCCCCGGCCTTGAGGTGCAGCCGGGACCGACCCTTTTGCCGAAAACTCCGCGCTCACCGCAACCACTTGTCGCAGTAGTCCAGGAAGACTTTCCAATCCTCCGGCCCCATCGAATGCTTGCCAGGGCGAATGAAGTAGCCCAAGCGTTCCGGGCTGAGGGTATTCAGCGGCGGCATCTTGTCGGCGACGACAGGGCGGGGCACATCGTAGAGTTCATAAGCCGGTGCTGCGGCCCGCAACACCTCGAACTGCCCGGAAGGATTGGCCCATTGATCCTCTTCGGCATTGGTCAAGAGCACGGGCCGCGGGGCGCAGAGAGCGACCAAGCCGTTCTGATCGAACGGCAAGCGAGTCACATCCGCACCGAAGGCTTTGAAATGCCCGCAAAACCAGTGGGGAAAAGTGGCGTTGATGCGCGCAACGGTTTCGGCCTTCGGGTTGTGACTGCGGCTCGGAGCGGCACCGCCGCAACCGGACTGATGGGGGATAATGACCGCGATCCGATCGTCGAAGGCTCCCGCCAGCAATGCGGTCTTGCCCAAGCGGGAATGCCCCACCACGATCAGCCGCCGCCCATCGATTCGGGAGTCGGTCAGGAGGTAGTCCACGGCATTATGGATTCCCCAAGCCCACCACATGATGGTCGCTGTTTCGCGGCCTGTCTCGGTGGGGCGCTCTGGCAGGGTGGCCCGCATTCCCTCCCGAACATGGGGACGGTCCGGTTGGATGTCCCCGCAATAGAAGGTGGCCACGGCATAACCGCGCGCCAGAATCTGCTCCAGGGGCCAAACGCTGGCCTGCCGACCGCGACCCTCCGCCGTCGCCCGATTCTGCACCACGCCCGGATAATGACCCGGCATCCACACGGTCGGTATCCGTACTTTCTCATGGGCCGTCAGCAGATGGTTCCCGCCAAAGTTCAATCCGACAAAGCAAGGTGCAGGGGTCCGATCATTCGGCAAGGCCATCAGCAAATAGATCTTTGGCCAGTCATCCGGCCCGAACGTCAATTCGACTTCACGCAAGGTCCCTCGACCGTTGAGGAATTGAGCATCCTCGAAGAGAACCCGACCGTGGACTTTCTGGGGGCGCGCTGGATATTCCCCATACATGTAATGCTGGAATAGCGCTTTCAATTCGGGGCGACGGTGCTTTTCCCAGTCTTGTCGAGTGTTCACACGCCGACCATCGAGCATCTCCAGGGGATGCGGCATATCGGACCGGGAAGGCAATTTGTCGGGCGGAGGAAGCTCCGCAGTCCAGGCTATGGAGCTCACGGCCAGCACTCCCAAAGGCCATAGAGAAATGGAACGCATCGGTTACCTCCTGCTCGTCAGTTCCCGTGTTTGCGATTGTAGCCGGAGAGTCCTTTCGCCTCCAGAGGCGTATAGATTCTTCCGAAGTGCTGAGGTACCACTCCTGAGCCGCCCGCTTCGGACGCCTTTCCCATTCGCTTCACGAGTCGCTTGCCTTCCCGATTCGCCTCCATGAGTCAGTAGAATCTCTGAACATCCGTCGGAGTGGGCTACTTGTCCGTCAGGGGGCAGCACGCGAAGAGGCCAAACCCCAAGCGGCAGAACTGTTGGGGGCGAATTGCTCTCGCTCCGCCAGGGGTGTGTGTGCTAGACTGAGGCACAGAAGTTGTGTGGACTGTCCCCGTAGGTCCAAGGGGCAAGGCGATCAGGCCGGACTGCCAGGAAATGACGGAGGACCAGATGCAACCGGTTTCGCAAACATCTGCCAGTCTGGAACCCCACGCTTCCCCCCTTCCCACTCCGCCGCTTCCTCAAGGAGATGGGTGGTATGGGGCACCCCAGAGCGGATCTCCGCTGGGTTCTCCTCCCTCGACTGCCCTGTGGAACAGGCTGCTGGACGAGCTAGCCGCCCATCCCGAACGCCGTGTCGAATTACTCCAGAAGCTGCTGGGTGAACCGGCCTGCCGTCAGTTGGGGATATATCAACTTCCTGCGGGCTTCAAGCTGTCGGTGGTCATTCCAGTGTACAACGAGGAACGTTGGCTGGCCGAATTGGTCCGCCGCGTCCAGGCAGTGGATATTCCCAAGGAATTGATCATCGTCAACGATTGCTCCACGGACCGCACCCCGGAAATCCTGGCCCAGATCGAACAGCAATATGACAATGTGCGGGTCATCCACCAGCCGAAGAACATGGGCAAGGGAGCAGCGCTGCGGGAAGGGTTCCGCCATTGCACCGGCGATGTCGTCATCGTGCAGGATGCGGACTGGGAGTACAACCCCGCGGAGTATCCGAAACTAATCCAGCCGATCGTGGATGGCCGAGCGGATGTGGTATATGGCTCCCGCTTCATCGGCGAAAGCCACCGGGTCCTGTACTACTGGCACTCGGTGGCCAACAAAATCCTCACCACCCTGTCCAACTGGTTTACCAACCTCAACCTCACGGACATGGAGACGTGCTACAAAGTCTTCCGTAGGGAAGTGATCCAAAGCATCCGCTTGCGTTCCAACCGCTTCGGTTTCGAGCCGGAGGTGACCGCCAAGATCGCCCGGCGACGCAAGGGACAACCTCCGTGGCGGGTCTACGAGGTCCCGATCAGCTATTCCGGCCGCACCTACGAAGAAGGTAAAAAGATTGGCCTAAAGGACGCTTTCCAGGCCCTTTACTGCATTATCCGCTACTGGCTGGCGGATTGAGGCCACGGCGGACCGACTTCATCTTCCTGCGCTCGATAGAGGCGCAGTTCATTGCCCTTCTCCGACCTTCCGGGATGGGATCATGGCGCGTGTGTTGTTCGGGGTGACAGGCAGCGTGGCGGCCATTCGCACGCCGGAGCTAGTCCAGGCCCTGCTGGCCGCAGGGCACGCCGTCCAAGTCCTGGCCACCGAGGCCGCACTGTATTTCTTCGATCCTGCTGACGTACCGCCAGGGGCTTTTCCTTGGCAGGGGCAGAATTGGCCGGTCCTCACCGACGAGCACGAATGGCCCGGCCGACAGCAGGGCCGGCGCTATCAGCGGGGCGATCCAGTGCTGCACATCGAGTTGCGCCGTTGGGCGGAACTGCTGCTGATTGCGCCTCTCGATGCCCACACCCTGGCCAAACTCGCCACCGGTTTGTGTGACAACTGCTTGACCTGCGTCTGGCGAGCCTGGGATTGGGCACGCCCCGTGGTCCTGGCCCCGGCCATGAATACCCTCATGTGGGAGCATCCTTTCACCTGCCGGCATCTGCAAGCGCTGGGGCTGACCGCAGGGATCGCCAACTTACCGGAGGATGACGACCCCCTGTCGCTACTGGAGAGAATCAACACGTGCCATCGAGTCCTGCGAGTGGTGCCTCCGCAGGTGAAAGCGCTGGCTTGCGGCGACATCGGGATCGGTGCTCTGGCGGAAGTTGAAGCGATCTGTCAAGCGGTGAATGACTTGGCAGCTTCGCACCGGGGAGGATGAGACGATCCTTCGCATTTACGGGTACCGCCGTCGTGATGCGGCTTTCCGCTTCCCCGGCCGTTCCCTAACATCACGGCAACGTTCCCGATGCCGTGCCGGTGGTCGGCCACGCCGCGGAACGCTTCTTCGGAGGTTGTATCGATGAAGTCTGTACGTCACATGTTTTTGTTTTCGCTGGTGCTCGGAGTGGGACTGTTCGTCGCCCTCCGCCCGCAGGCAGCACTCGCTCAGGGAAAGGATGACCCTGCCGCCAAGATTGTCGGTACCTGGGAGCTTGCCAAATCCGGCGGAGACCTGCCCGCGGGTACCATCATCGAGTTCACTAAAGACGGCAAAATCAAGGCCACACTCAAGCTGGACGATCAGATCCTCAACATCGAGGGGACATACAAGGTGGACAAGAACAAGATCAACGTGAAGGTCAAAATCGGCGAAGAGACCGTCGAGGAATCGGTTACGATCAAAAAGCTGACCGACAAGGAGCTGGAGATCGAAGACAAGGAAGGCAAAGTGGATGTCTTCAAGAAGAAGTAGCGCCTCATTGGAGATTTGTTGAAGGCGCACTCATCGTACCGCAAACACCGCGAACCTGGCCAACTTGCGGAGCCGCCGCGCTGCCCGACGCCGATTTGCTCCCTGGATCAATCCGTTCCGCTGAAGCATTAGGACGTCCCGGTTGGTTTCCCAAACCCCGGCTGCTCAGCTTCCTGGGGCGGATTCAAACCTTCCTGCTGCAGCTCTGGCTCCACCACATTCTTCCAGCATTCCGGACAAATGCCGTGGCTGAAGCGGGCATTGCTGTGGGTGGCGATGTACGTCTCCACACGCTGCCAATAGTTGCGATCATCACGGACCTTCATGCAGTAGGCGCAAATTGGTAACAGCCCCTTGAGAGTTTTCACCTGGCTGAGGGCCTCTTCCAATTCGCGAACCCGGTCGGCCAGTCCTTGCTGCAACTCGACAATCCGTTCCCCGACCCGTAAACGGGAATGCAGTTCTGCCCGGTCGAAGGGTTTGGTGACGTAATCGTCCGCTCCGCTTTCCAACCCAGCGACGATGTCCTGAGCGTTGCCTTTCGCTGTCAGCAGGATGATGTAAGTGGGTACCGCCCGATTGAGTGCCCGGACCCGGCGGCAGACTTCCGGCCCTTCCAGGCCCGGCATCATCCAATCGAGGATGGCCAAGCGAGGGGAGTTTTCCTGTTTGAGCATTTCCCAAGCCGATAAGCCATCACGGGCTATTTCCACGGTGTAGCCCCACTGGCGTAACGTCGCCTCCAGAACACGGGCAGATACGGCATCATCATCGGCGACGAGCACCCGTTGCGGTCCTTTGCGCCCGATGATTTTCTGAATGGCTGAGAGAGGCTGGGCTGGCTCGTTGACCACGTAATCCTTGGGAGGCTGAGGGTCCTGTTGACCGAGAGAAGCGCTGTGTGTCATACCAGAAGAACTCCTTGGCGATGATGAGGACGATACTTTATGAAAAACCCACACTCTGCTGACCGTTATGAGGAGGCAGGCCCACGGCCATGCCTGCTGGATCCTCTAGCGGAGTGTTTCCACCGGCGTCCGGTTGGGCAGCGTGATCGAGGGTCAATTGCCGGAGCAAAGGTTGGAGGGCCGAGAGAGCCTGTTCCAATTCCTGAAGAGTGCGGGAGGCCTCCGCAAGCTGGCTGTCAGCGGCGAGACGTTCGAGGCGGTAGGCTGTCTCCGAGACGGCGGTGGCGCCGATGTAAGCTGCCGCTCCTTTGAGACTATGGGCTGCTCGCCGGAGAGCTTCACCATCTTGTTGGTTCAGAGCCGTTTGCATCTCAGCTAGCAAGCGCGGTGCATCCTGCTGGAACAGGGCTGCCAATTCTGCTAGAAGGGCGGCGTCTCCTCCCAAGCGCTCCAGAGCTGCGGCCCGGTCCAGAAGTGGCGAAGGGGTCGCCGCTGGTGGGGGCGTCTCTATCACCACCGGCGCTTGAGCCAACACGCGGTGAAGGGCGGCCTCCAATTCCTCCCGGCGGACGGGCTTGGCCACATAATCATCCATCCCGGCAGCCAAGCAGCGTTCGCGATCCCCCTTCATGGCGTGCGCGGTCATAGCGATGATCGGCGTGCGGCAGGCTCGATTCGCCTCCAGCCGGCGGATGAGCTTCGTCGCTTCCAACCCATCTAACTCCGGCATCTGCACGTCCATCAAGATGACATCGTACTGTCCCTGCTGCCAGTGTTCCACCGCGGCCCGTCCAGTCGATACGACTGTTACAACATGACCCATCCGTTCCAAAGTACGCACCGCCACGTGCTGATTGACGGGGTTATCTTCCGCCAGCAGTATACGCCAGCAGCGTCCAGGGACTGGTGCGGAAACAGGCGCGGGCGGCGGGGAAAGTGCTGGCTTCCCGTCGGCCTCCCCCTCGGCCCGGTCGAGATTCGAAGGCAGGACGGAACGCGAGGCTGGCGATGGCGGCCGCCTCAAGGCCTGAGCCAGCGCCTGATTCAGTTCGCTAGCCTTCACCGGTTTGAGCAGATACGACGTGATGCTCAATTCCCGGCAGCGCACCAGATCACCGGGGCGATCCGCAGAGGTCAACAGGAGAATCGGTATATCCGCGAAGACAGGTTCCTGGCGGAGGGCCGCAGCCAACTGGAAGCCGTCGGCGTCCGGCATCATGGCATCCAAGAGGATGGCGGCAAAGCGGGTGTTGTCTTGGCGAGACTGCCAGAGGACTTGCCAGGCTTCTTCCACGCTAGCGGCAGCGGCAGGCCGAGCGCCCCACAGACGGAGCGTGTCAGCCAAAACCCGGCGATTCGTCGCGTTGTCGTCGACGATCAGGATGGGCAGGTCCGTCAAATCGACGGGGATTATCATACGCCGTTCGATCGAACCATGAGCGCGGCGCAAGGGGATCTCGAAGTGGAAGGTGCTTCCCTGCCCCACCGTGCTTTCCACCCAAATGCGCCCGCCCATCATCCGAATGAGCCGATCGCAGATGGTCAAACCCAAACCCGTCCCGCCATATCTGCGAGTAGTCGAACCATCCGCTTGAGTAAACGGCTGGAAAATGGCTTGCAACTTGTCTGGAGGGATGCCGATACCTGTGTCGCTGACACTGAAGCGTACCCGCTGGACCTCGCCTTCCGCCGCCACCAATGCCACGCGGACCGACACCTCGCCCTGAGGGGTGAATTTGATGGCATTGCCGACCAGATTGATAAGCACCTGCCGCAAGCGCACGGGATCCACCCAGACGGTATCGGCCACCTCGGCGGCCACATCGCAGGTCAATTCCAGGCGCTTGCTATGGGCCTGCGGTGCTAGCCCGCGCAAAGTATCGCTGATGAGATCGCGCAGCAGCACAGGAACTGGGTCCAGGTCCAGCCGCCCCGCCTCGATTTTGGAGAAGTCCAGGATGTCATTGATCACGGCCAAAAGTGTTTCCGCGGAGCTTTTGATGACGTTGAGTCCTTCCCGCTGTTCGGCAGTCAATTCGGATTCGAGGAGCAGTTCCGTCATACCCAGCACGCCATTCATGGGGGTACGAATCTCATGGCTCATGTTGGCCAGGAAAGCGCTTTTGGCGGCATTGGCGGCTTCTGCGGCGGCCCGTGCGGCTTCCGCCACGGCCATCGCCTCTTGAAGCTGTTGCGTTCGCTGCCGCACCTGTTCCTCCACAGCGGCGTGGGCCTCTTCCACCGCGGCCTGCCGATGAGCGGCCACGCGCAGGTCCTTCACCCCGATCACGCAAGCGTAAATCAAAAAGATATCCTCAAACAGAACCCAGCCGGCGTGCTCGAGCCAGCGCCAGCTCGCCCCCCAAGCGGTACCATACACGGATTCCGGCCAAAGCCAGCCGCGCAGGAAATGATCCGCCGCTACCACCGCACTGGCCGTGATCAAGACCCGCCAATCTCGATAGAAGGCCAAAAATGCCAGGGAACCGAAGACATGGAAATGCGTCTCAATTCTTCCTCCCGTGAGATGGATGAGCAACGCCGACATGAGCATTTGGGCCGCCGCGATCACATGACGAGTCCAAACCTGACCCGGATGCAAGAGCACGAAGATCAAAGGCAAACTGACGATCAACCCGCCGAGCAAGCTCGCCCCCCAGACATGAGGATGGACCCGGCTTTCCACCCCCGCCCAGGTCCACGGGGCCACCCAGATGGCCAAGGCGATCGCCGCAAGCCACTCGCAGACCAGCAAACCCGCAAATAGCCGATCCGTCCGGCGGTGGATCAGGGACAGTTCCGCAGCGACCAGTTCCTCGACGCGGCGCTCCCGTCCGCCAGAAGTTGATCGCTCGGCTGGAGACGCGAACCGATCTGGACCGCCTTCGCACTCTTCTCGACCTGCCGATGCCTTTCCCTCTACGGACGCGGAATCGCGAAGTTCCATAGCTCCAACTCCGGGAATGGCCTAGTATACCGGACGCACTCGGTCAAAATGGTTCATGCCGGCGGTCTGATGCCTGTCCGCGGGCCTCTTCTGGATCATCCCCTGCAAGACCTCTGCCGCTCCCCTCGCTTCCCGGTGTCCACAGGGGGCAGCCATAAACAGGAGCCGTCACCACCTGCATGGGTTCACCTGAGGTTTTCTTCCCGTCCCTCTCGAACGCCCGGCTGCCGTCAACTCCGACTGAACGGGAAGCTTCCTGAATCATCTGCATAATTCGCTGACTTCCCAGGCTGCTCCCTTGTTGTCCCCGTCCTGGAGTAATCCCGCCGCGGAAACGTAGCCGCCCTTGAGGATCGAGGACAATCACATGGCCGGAAGTGGCTGCCTTCCAGCGCTTGGCTTCCTGACCGCCGGAGTCGAGCGCCACGGACACCTCTGGGTCTGTTGACAGATCGTGGAGCAATTCCCCCTGTTCCCACCCGGCAGGCGCATCGGGAGGACGCACCACGAAAACCACGGCTTGCACCGACCCAACTGCCGCGGTTCCGGCCAATTGGTGCAGCAAACGCCGCAATTCCAGCACGCTGGCCTGGGAACACGGACAATGGGGATGAACGAACATCAGCACACGCCAAACACCTGTGGGGCCGCTAAATGAGACCGTGCCGTCCGCGGCATCGGGGATTTCACCGGGCCGTTGTTCATAGGCGGACCACAGGCCGAAGCCATAAGCCGCCAATCCCACCCAAAGCAGCGTTACCGCGCACCACCCGATACGTCCGGCAGTGGTCACCATCGACTCTCCTGAGGATGGAAACACGGCCAGGTGTTCATTCCCCGACCATAGTCCGGCGAGGGTCCCACGCCAATCTGCTGGTGCTTACCGCTCCCCGCGACTTGCGCTCAGCTTCGAGTGAAATGTAGATCATTCCTGACGTGAATGCGGCGGGAATTTCGACAGTATTACCAACCCTTCTCCTTCAGGAGCGAAAAATTCCTGGTTCAGCAGAGGGATTCAGGGATTCATTCCTGCCGGTGGAGCAGACGTTGAGCAAGCAGGGGACATCGGGCGAGGAGGGACAGGCTCCTCCCGATCCGTAGAGGAAAGAGGGCGGCAACCCATCAGTTGCCAGGGGTAACCGGCCTCACTTTCCTGGAGTGATGGTGCGGAGGAACAATTCAGCCAGTTGTTTTTCGGCGACGGTGCTGGGAGCGCCGGTGAGCGGGCAAGTGCCGCGCTGCGTCTTGGGAAAGGCAATAACATCCCGCAGAGAAGATGCCCCGGTCAGCATCATGACAATTCGATCCAGGCCGAAGGCTAGCCCGCCATGAGGGGGTGGACCGTAGCGCAGAGCCTGGAGTAGGAAGCCGAACTTCTGTTGGGCCTCTTCTTCCCCGATGCCCAGGAGCTGGAAGACGCGGCGCTGAACGTCCGCCCGATGGATGCGGATCGAGCCTCCGCCCAATTCGACGCCATTGAGCACGAGGTCGTAGGCTTTGGAACGGATCCGGCCCCAGTGCTGACTATTGTCACTGAACAGCAGGGGCAAATCCTCGTCTTGCGGCGAAGTGAAGGGGTGATGGACGGAGACCCAGCGCTTCTCTTCTTCGTCCCATTCCAGAAGGGGAAAGTCCACGACCCAAAGGAAGTTCCACTGTTGGGCGGGCATGAGGTTGAGCAACTGGCCCAAGCGCAGCCGAAGGTAAGCCAGATATTTGCTGACCGCGGTATAGTTCCCCGGCATGAACCAGAGCACATCTCCGGGCTTCGCCCCGACGCGGTGAAGAAGGTCCGCCGCGATGGGAGCGAGATGCTTGGCAATGCCCGTCTCTAGCTTCGGGGCGCCCTGGTCATCCGCCGCCACTTTAGCATAGGGCAATCCGCCAGCGCCGATGCCGCGCAGCTCCTCGGCCAGTGTATCGATCGTCTTGCGGGTCAGCACCTTGCCGCCGGGGTCCGACGAGACGATGCATTTGACTACGCCGCCGCTCTCCACAGCCTGCCGGAAGGGCGCAAACTCGGTTTGGGCCGCCAGGTCGGAAACATTCTGCAACTCCAAGCCGAAGCGGGTATCCGGCCGATCGATGCCGAAGCGATCCATCGCCTCCTGGTACGACAAGCGCGGCACCGGCCGGGGAATGTCATAACCAAGCACTTGAGCAAAGACCGCGGCGATCGCTCCCTCTGCCATGCGGATGACATCGTCGGTCTGGACAAAACTCATCTCCAGGTCCAGTTGGGTGAATTCCGGCTGACGGTCGGCCCGCAGGTCTTCATCCCGGAAGCAGCGGACGATTTGGACATAGCGATCGAAGCCCGCGACCATGAAAAGCTGCTTGAACAGTTGGGGGCTTTGGGGCAAGGCAAAAAACTTGCCGGGATGCAGCCGGCTCGGCACGAGGAAATCCCGTGCACCTTCCGGCGTGCTTTTGGTCAGAAAGGGCGTTTCCAGCTCGACAAAGCCGTGGGCGTCGAAGTAGTCCCGCAGGGTCTTGGCCACGCGATGGCGGATGAGGAAGTTGCGTTGCAAACTGGGGCGGCGCAAATCCAAATAGCGATGCTCCAGGCGGATTTCTTCATTCGCGCTGGTGTAGTCGCTGATCTCGAAGGGAGGCGGGGGGGATTCGCTGAGAACTTCCAGCTCTTGCACCACGACTTCGATCTCTCCGGTGGGCAGCTCGCCGGTGTAGAAGCGAGGCGAGACGTTCCCTTCGCCGCGATGGGCGACGACTCCCCGAATACAGATGCACCATTCGCTGCGGAGTCGGCGGGCCTCTTCCAGCACGGGGCGCGGGGTTTCATCCCCGAAGCGCAACTGGGTCATGCCGTAGCGGTCCCGCAGGTCCACGAAGACCATGCCTTTATGGTCCCGATGATGCGCCACCCACCCGGCCAGAATTACCTCCTGACCCGCATGGTGCGCCCGCAACTCGCCGCAGGTATGGGTCCGCTGATGATAGGGTAAAGGCATCGATTCCTCCACATTTAGCATCCGCCGCTGTTCCACACGTCGCCTTGGGCAACAGGCCGTTTCACGTCTTTTATAGCAACCTTCGCCGCTGCCATGGGCGGTGCTTCAGGGATTCTCAGCCACCCCTGCCCCCAGTCGGCAGGAAGCGCAGAATCCCCCCTGTTCACGAAGTGAATCAGTTGTCGCGAGCAGCCCGCAGACCGGGATGGTCCAGGTCCACACGATAGAGGATTTGATTGTAATCGTAACGCGGAGTGCGGATAGGATTGCCGGAGAACTCGGCCGTGTAGGTGCCCTCCAGATGGATGAAGCGCCCGCCCTGCCGGTCCAGAAACGGATGGTGGCACACGTTGTAAAAGCTGTAACGCTCATGCTGGACGATCCGAATCGCTTGGCGGAAGGGTCCAGTCGGTTCTGTTGCCTCCGCATACCAGACATCGCCGAGGAGCGAATCCTGTCCGCCGATTTGCCCTGCGATCAGCAGCCAGCGCTGGCGATAGGGATTCCACCGGACTGTGCCGTTATGAAGATGGATGCGCTGGGAAGGACGCGAATGATCCGCTGGACAGAAGCGGGTCTCGGACGCTTGCAGGCGCCCTGTCTGAAGCCAGCGCCATTCTGTCTGGGCATCCACAGGGGGATACTCTTTCTGCCAGCGCCACTGGAGGCGGCCTTGGTCATCGCGCAGCGGCCCCACCGGCTTGCCGTCTTTGACTCCGCTCGCACAACTGAACGCCTCGTACTGACGGGGGTCTAGCACCGCTTGATACCGAGCCGGCACGCGCACCACCGGTGCAGGATTACCGAAGAGCAAGTAGGGGACGCCCTCGTGGACCCAACGGGTTGCGTGGCCAAAGGGGTGCCGCCAACGCTCCGCCAACGGCAATTCCCGCACTGGCTCGAAAATCTGCTGGTCATCGTTCCACAGAGCGATCCCATGTTCCAGTTCCTCAGCCAGTCCTTTGCGGCGGGAATAGTGACAGAGCAAGCGCTCTTGGCCCTGCTCATCGGGCACAACGCACACGCCGTCGATCCAGATCACACCCTCGGGACGTTGGGGATACGGTATCATGGGCCGGGCAAAACCGCTGGGATCGGTGAAGTATTCGTATGGGATGCCTTCCGCAGGATCGAAGTCTTCCTTGAACAACGGCGTGGAGGCCCCCGCGGTGCGGAACAACCCCAGCGGATAGAGCAAGCGATTGGTATCTCCCCAGAACCAAAAGATGCGCTGGCGGTAGAGGGCCGCTTGGACGGAATCCTGACCGGCGACTTGGCCCCGACCTCGACGCCCCGCCGCTACTGCCTCTTGGCCGCCCGCCGGGGCCTGCGGGATACGGTAACCTAAAAGCCAACTGTCATGATACAACCCCTCGCCGGTCAAGCGACACAGCCGTTCTGCAATCTGCCGCCGCTTCAGACGGATGACCGATGGCTGGCCTGCCTGCAAGGTCAAGCGCACGCCGCGGAATCCAAACCCGTCTTTGGGGACTTCATAGCCGTGACTGTGTACATAAAAGAAAACCTCGCGGTCGAGCAAATCCGGGTCTCCAACGGCGATCCGCCCGGCATTGTCCGTGACGAAGCGGACATGATGCACTGTTTGTAACTCAACTAAGGGGACTCCCCGCCCGCTGTCCGCATCGAGCACGCGAATTTCGGCATACGGCGTTCCCGTCCTTTTCCCCGCTGTGGGATCGGAAGCTCCTGCTGCCGTCACCAGAGTGACGAAGCCGCCGAGCAAGCCAAGCGTTCCAAACGACTGGATCCCCCCGTGCATGGAATATCTCCTTTTGCCCACCCCCCGCAATCTGCCGGGATGAAGGGGGATGGGTGATTTGGGGCCGTTCAACGTTAGGGCAGCGCCCCAGGAAGGGCGTTCCGATCCCCGGCCAGCATGCCACAGATATTGGGACGATGGCAGGGCAAGGTCAGTCCGGAACTTCCAGTTGGATTTCATCCCCGACGACGTGGACGGGATACCATCCGGTTTTGACGCGGGGATTGTCGGCCCAGGCTCCATCGGCCAACCGGAAGCGCCAGGCATGCCAGGGACAAACCACGCAGCCATCCTCAATGTGGCCGCCGGACAGCGACGCCCCCTGATGGGGACACGTATCATCGATGGCGTAATAAGCCCCGTCCACGTGAAAAACTGCGATGTCCTTATTGTTCCAGGTGACCACCACACTGCCACCTGGTGGAATGTCCCCCACTTTACCGATTGTCACCCGCTGCGGCACGATAAACTCCTTCGACAACCCATTTTGTATGGGATACCACACATCCCATCGCCAATAGACCTTGTTGAGGATCCCTCGGTTGAGACGGCGTCAGGCTCATTGTTGGCTTCAGCAAGCCTCAATCGCCTCAGCCGATTCCCGCACGTTTCCCAAGCGTGGAACAGCTTACGGACGTTATATAGCTGGCTCGAAGCGCGCAGGGAGAGGCACGGCATCGCGGGCGGAGGGTACGCGAGGTTTCAATCCTCCCGTTTCTTCCAGACCCGCAGGACATTCGCAAAATTATCGCGCCAGATGGGGCCAGGCGTCCAGGGCACCTTCTGCCAGTAGGGACTGCGGGCAAGCACGCCCAGGTCCGTCTCCCGTTCGGCCAGGAGCATCCATTGGGAATCGGTTTTCCCGTCGGCCCGCTGCTCGTCACTGGCAATGTCGTAGCAGTAACGGACAGCCAATTGGGAATCGATATCCATAGCGATCCGCATGACCAATGGCGGCAGATCAAGATGGTTGTTGGAAATATGAACGGCAAGCACACCCCCTGGAGCGAGTTTTTGGAAATACAGCTCGAAGGCCTCCCGCGTCAGCAGGTGGATGGGAATGGCGTCGGAACAAAAGCCGTCAAGAATGAGCAGGTCGAAGGTGTCATCTTGTCGGCGTTGGAGTTGGCGGCGTGCATCTCCCAAGACGATGTCACAGCGGTCGGCCCGGCAGGCAGCGAGGAAACCGAAATACTCCTGAGCGATGCGCACGACCGCAGGATCGATTTCAAAGAAGGTCCATTCCTGTCCGGGCTGGGCATAGGCGGCTAGAGCACCCGTTCCCAAGCCGATGACTCCCACCCGCCGCAAGCGTTGGGCTGGCAGATGCTGGAACAGATGCCCCATCGGCCCTTTGGCATGATAGTAGGTCATGGGGCGCGGGCGCTCCGGCGGATCATCGGTCCGCTGCTGTCCGTGGATGGTGTTGCCGTGCACCAGGCGCCGGAAGTGTCCATCCGGTGACAGCGTAACGCGCACCACCCCGAAAAAGTTCCGCTCCATGTGGAGCGTTCGCCCCAATTCACCGCGGTCGAACGTACCGGCCAGAAAGAGCGCTCCTAAGGCTAAAGCATACCGCACCGGCCGGCGCGCCAGGGCAAATGCTGCCGCTGCCGGAATGCCGAAGATCAGCCCCCCGCGGACCCAGCGGTAGGTCGTATACCAGGTCGGATCGGCCTCGTGAGGCGGTTCCCACCAATTGGAGACTCCCAGAACCAGGGCCACGGCCATCGCCAGTAGCATGAGGACATAGAGCAAATCGGTCCCTTCCCAAGGCCGGGAGGTGCCAGACTCCATGCAGCGCGGCCGGACCAAAGCGGCAGCCAGCAACGCCAAGGGGTACTCCACCATCCCCAGCTTGTGGAAGACGAGAGGCGCAATCAAAGCCACCACCACGCCTCCCAACATCCCCCCCAACGACATCCACAGGTAGTAAGCCGTCAGGTGCTCCGCCGGAGGCCGATCCCAGGCTAACTCCCCATGACAGATAAGACACACGCCGAACAGCGCCCCCAAGTGAAGCAGCACGACCAGCCAAAACGGCTCCGAGGCTTGCAACAGCAAGGTCAGCACAACGAAAAGAAGCAAAGCGGGGGTGATCCGCCCGATCAACCGGTGTAACGTCAGGGGCCAACGGGAGAAAACGACGATGAAGCTGAGTAGATACAACGCCAGTGGCACCGCCCACAACAAAGGTACGGGAGCCAAGTCGGTCGAAACGTGGGTTGTCACGCCCAGCAGCAAGCAGGAGGGCAGCGCAGCCAAAAACACCCAGCGCAGCAGGCGTGGCCGCGGCAACGGAGGTGTAGCAGCACCCGCCGCCTTAGGGTCCAGCGGCAGGCCCGCCAGTCCCTCCCCTGCTCCACGCCGGCGTCCCAGCACCACACCCGCGCAGCCGACCACCAGCAGCATGTACAGAACCGTGCCGCCCAAGAAGACCCATTGCTGCTGCTGCAACGTCAAAGCCGGTTCCAAAATCAACGGGTAGCCCAGCAGGCCGACCAGACTCCCCGCATTGCTGGCCGCGTAGAGAAAATACGGGTCTCGTGCGGTGTGGTGATCCGTGGCGGCATACCAGCGCTGCAACACCGGAGAACTTGTGCTCAACAGGAAAAACGGCGCCCCCACCGCCATGGCCAAAAGCACTACCAGCGGCAAGATCGGATAATCCTGATCCTCCGGAAGAATCGCGGCCCACACCGGCACCGGCGTTCCGCTCAAAAAGACCGCACCGAGGAAAAAGGCCAAAACGAACAGCAGTAGTACGGCATGCAAGGCGATTTGGCGGCGAACGCCGAACGCCCGGATGGAATGGTGGGCATACAAATAGCCTGCCAGGAGCAAAAATTGGAAGAACACCATGCAGGTGTTCCAGACTCCCGGCGGCCCCCCTAACAACGGCAACAGCAGCTTACCGATGAGGGGTTGCACCAAAAAGAGCGTGGCGGCGCCCACAAACAGGGTTGCGGCATACAAGGCGGGAAGCAAAGCGACCTCCACACGCTCCCGAACCGATCACGCGGGGCTGGCCGGCCTATAGCAATCCACTACTGCCGATGATAAACAGCATGCTAAGGAATGGGCCGACGGGCAAGAGGGGAGTTGCCCAGATAAACTATTTCAACCCGATAGAACCGGCCGATTCTAGCGATCTTGACGCCCAGCCCTTACAGGGCACTGCTCCTGCATAGCACCGGCCCCAACCCCTTTGCCGGTAAGTGCTGGCTGAAATCCCCCCAAGCCTGCCCTCCGCCCCAGCATCCCGCGGTTACGCTCCCCGATATTCCCACAGAATGGCTCCCATCCGATGGCTACACCATCCACTTCTACCCGCAAATTGGACCCCAGAGCTGGAATCAGGCCGGCTCACTGCATAGGAAAGGTCTAACGATTCGACTAAGCGATGCCGTTTGGAACGATCGCTACGTCATCTCAGGTGTTTCCAGCCTTATTTATGTTCCGCCGATTCGCCGCTCTAACCCTTTACGTCTGAGTTTCGACCTTCCCGCTTTTGCCAGGGAAAGCTGATTTTTCTGTTCATCCTGCTCCACTCGCGCTGTCGATATATTTCCTAGCTCCACGAGCCAGGCTGCATCTGACAAGCGGGGTGGAGCAAGGAAGCTCCCCCATAAGTTTCCTGAATCGTGGAGCGTAACAGGGAGACTTCCTCACGAGAAAATTCCGCGGCGTGCGGCAGGGAAGCCCCCCCGCGAGTTGCTTCAGATTGACGGTTTTTGCGGCAAAAGCGTTCTCCGTTGCTTTCACGGAGTGGATCATATGAAGCGCTGGTTATTCCGCTGGTTATTCCGACGGGGTTGGTTGCTGGCCATGGGTGGTATGGCGGCGGCAGCGGGTTTGGCTTGGGCCCAGGGCGGGCGTATGGAAGCGCCTCCCCCACCCCCCAAAGTGGGCGACGTGATTACCTTGCGATTCCACGATGGCCGGGATCGCACCGTCAAAGTCCTCAAATCCGAACGGCAGCCCGACGGCTCGTATCTGTCCGAAGTCCGCGACCTCAAGACCGGCGAGGTATTCAATCTGTTGGACCCGCCGAGTTCCCATCTGCCGCCCCAGAAGTCAAGCGGGAAGCTGAGTCCTGGCAAGGGGGGAAGCATTCCTCTGCCGCCCCCGCCTCCGACTTCCAATTCCCCTTCCACTGGCGGGGGGGACAAATCCAGCCGTTCCAATCGGCCGTTGTTGAATTGGTTCCGCTCTGGCAGCTCCGATGCTCACAATGAACGCCAGGGGACGGCGGTCGATGCGGAGAAGCGGCCCGGCTTGTTCCAACGCCTATTCGGCGGGCGGAAGAAGGACACCTCCTTGGACAATCCGCCTCCCCCACCGGGTTTGCTTCCGCCTCTGGGCGCCGGCAGCTCGCGTTCCAACGGACGTTCCCCGGAGAAAATCCCGGGAGCACCAGGCGCTACCACTCTCCGGCCGCCGCCTGGCAACACCCCGGCACCACCCTCGACGTTCCCCTTGGCCATGCCCCAGCGCCCGCAGGTGCCGCCTTCTCCTTCTCCAACCGCGACGCCGGAACCGCCACGTGCCCAACCGGCGATACCACCCGCCGTACCGTCCGTTCCTCCCCTGCCCTCCACCCCCGCGACGGCCAATCCGCTCCCCCAACCCACGCCTTCTACTCCGGCGCCGGTTCCGAATGTTCCTCCCGTGCCGGCTCCCAGCGTTCCGACTGCTCCGGTGCCGGATGTCCCCCCCATTCCGCCGATCACGATTCCTGTGCCTCCTGGCGGCGGCCTGTCACAAGGGATGCCGAAGAGCGGTGTTGCTCCGGCCAGTGCCCAGCACGTAAGCACGCTTTTGGCTGAGCTTCCGCCGCCGGCTGCACGAGACCTGCAACCCTATGCCCACGCCCTGCAACACGCTGTAGCACCCAGTGCCCGTGCTCTGGCAGCTCGCGCTCTGGCCGACAGCCCTCATGGCGCGACACCGACAGTCAAAAACCTCCTGTTTCAGGTGTGTCAAAGGGACCCGGCACCGTTCGTACGAGCTTGCTGTATCGATGAACTCACCCGCCTCGGCTATGCGGACCCGGCTTTCTTGGCCTACCTGCGACAAGCCCAGGAAGATCAGGACGACCAGGTTCGCTTGGCGGCTCAACTTGCCCTCCAGAAATTGGCCGCAACCTCTCCATCCCACCGCTGAGCGGAATCCCCGCAGCATCGCTCTTGAATTACAAGCCTCCGCGACTCTCCCGCGACCACGCCGCCTGGCTTCGCTCCAGGCGGTGGATCACTTGTGGAGCTTATCCTGGCTCCCGTACCCCGCTTGCCCGAACAGGTGGTTGTCACCCGGCAACAGATTCACCTGGCAGAGTGGACCGTTGCCAGGATACTCGCCTTCCAGCTTTCGGGATAGGATTCTCTCAAAGATGAGAGGGGAGATTCGGAACATTTCCGGTACAGGTCCTTGACGATCCCCTAGCTGCTAACTATCCAAATACTTTCCCGGCCCAGAGGGTACTGCGGCGCGGGAACCTCAGTCCCCACGCAGGCCGAGGTTTCGCCTGATAACTGCTCTGGCCTCGACGCTGAGGGCGGGAGGCGACGCCGAAGAAACGCGGGACGGTTCGAGGTCTTGTGAGGAGGCGGCATCGTGGCGGCCATGTACCGCGAACGCATTCGCATCCGGCTGGAAGGGTACGATCACGAAGTGCTCGATCGTACCGCAGCGGAGATCGTCCAAACCGCACGGGAGACCAACGCCGAAGTGCGCGGGCCTATCCCGTTGCCCACCCGGATCGAGCGCTACACCGTGCTCCGTTCTCCGCACATTGATCGGGAAAGCCGCGAACAGTTTGAAATCCGTACCCACAAGCGGTTGATCGACATCCTGCGCCCCACGCAGAAGACGATCGAGGCATTGAACAAAGGATTGAGTCTGCCGCCAGGAGTCGATGTCAAAATCCGCGTATTGTCCGGGCGGTAGATCGAGTCGTGCGGTCTTTGCCGTGGAGCACAGACGCGGGGCGGCGACGGAGTTCCGCTCATTCGACGATGCGGAGGGTTGAGAAAACCAACACGGCCACGCGGTTGGTCTTTCGCTACAACGAGGTTCTGTCTCGCCGCGGGCATGGGGACGAATCACACGAATAGCTGCCAGGCACCCCTTGCCCAATAGCGGCATCTCCGCCGGGAGATGGCAGGACCGCTGCTACAGGTGATAAGATCATGAGTGCTTCCACACCATCGACGGAATCGCCGAACGTTCCCCCGTTGATTCGGGAGGTCACCGGCATCCTGCGCGTCCCGGTTCTGGATCGCCAGGGACAGGCGGTCGACACCGTGGAGATCGATCCCGCCCTCTTCGGAGGGAAGATCAATCGCCAACTCATGCACGATGTGGTGCTGATGTATCTGGCCAACCAGCGGGCCGGTACCCATCACACCCTGCGGCGTGGAGAAGTGGCAGGAAGTACCCGCAAGCTCTTCCGCCAAAAGGGCACCGGTTATGCCCGCGTCGGCTCGATCCGCACCAACAAGCGCCGCGGCGGTGGGACAGCCAAGGGACCCAAACCGCGCGACTACGAATACCATCTGCCGAAAAAAGCCGTCCGGGCCGCCACCCGCATGGCCATCCTGTCCAAGTTCGTGGATGAGGAAGTCGTGCTCCTGGATGATCTCTCCCTGCCCGCCCCCAAAACGCGGGAGATGGCCGCCCTGCTCCAGGGCATCACCATCGGCACACGGACCGTGGGGGAAGGCGAACAGGCCCGTGAACAACGCCTCACCCTGCGCGACACCACCGTCCTGATTGGCACGCCGCAACTGGACCATATGATCTACCGGGCCGCCCGCAATCTGCCCGGCGTTCGCGTCCTGCCGGTGGCGGAATTCAACTGCTACACCGTCCTGCGGTACAAGCGGCTGCTGCTATCCCGCGCTGCCCTGCAAGCTCTCCTCCAGAAGTATCAAGCGGAGCGAGCCGCCGTAACAACATGAGGTCCAAACGCCGGGGTCAAAACCCCGGATACACACTCGGCTTCAGACCGAGTGTTGCCGAAATCGATGCTGAATCGACACTAAAGTGGACGTCCCAAAAACAAAGCGAACCGACACCGTAGGGAAGAGAATCCAGCGACCTGAGTTGAACCAAACACGAAGCCGAGGCCGTCGATCATGGCACGCACCCGACCCCATCCGAAAAGATATCTGCGCAAGCTGGCCCTGCGCCGCCCCTGTGTTCACGGCAAGCCGGGACTGGAATTGCGCCCGTACCAGATTCTCCTCCGGCCTTTGGTCACCGAAAAGGGGACCCACTTGAGCGAGCACCGTAACACATACTGCTTCCAGGTCCATCCTGCGGCCAACAAGATTCAGATCAAAGCCGCTGTCGAGGAGATGTACCAGGTCCGGGTCATCGAAGTTCGCACACAGAACCGCAAGGGCAAGCGCCGCCGCTTCCGCAATATCGTCGGCCAGATGCCAAGCTGGAAAAAAGCTATCGTCCAGGTCCACCCGGAGGACAAGATCGAATTCTATTGATCCGGAGCACGTGGCAGGGGCCATCCGTGCTATCGCGGATGAGTTCCCAGCCACGCCGAGGCGACCCGGCCGCTCCATGAAAGACGCAACGCCCCCTGGACATCCCGACACCAACAGAAGAAACACCGGCAACGAATTCCTCGATTCGATGGGTGAACATCATGGGCATAAAGCAGTACAAACCGACGTCTCCTGGCCGCCGCGGCGGCATGGTCTCCGACTTTGCCGATTGCACGTTCCCACGCGTGAACTGCCCGGACAAGAACCTGCTGGTCCCCCGCAAAAAGAAAGGGGGACGCAACTTCCAAGGGATCATCACCTCGCGCTTCCGCGGCGGCGGGCACAAGAAGATGTACCGCCTCATCGACTTCAAGCGGCGGCGCGACAACGTGGAAGCCACCGTGCTGCGGATTGAGTATGACCCCAACCGCTCGGCCCGCATCGCCCTGATCGAATATCCGCCCGACGAGCGCTACGAATATCACCGCTCCTACATTCTCGCCCCGGAAGGCCTCAAGGCGGGTGACAAAGTCATGTCCGGGGAAAGCGACGCCGTGGAGCCGCGCCCGGGCAATTGCATGCCGCTCTGGAAAATCCCCCTGGGCATGGCCGTGCACAATGTCGAATTGACCCCAGGCCGCGGCGGACAACTCTGCCGCTCCGCCGGTTGCAGCGCCATCCTTCAGGCCCGGGAGAAGGATTGGGCTTTGCTCCAGCTTCCCAGTGGTGAAGTCCGCAAGGTGTCGGCCAAATGCCGCGCCACCATTGGCGTGCTCTCCAATGCCGAACATATGAATATCGCCTTGGGGAAAGCTGGGCGTAAGCGCTGGATGGGCCGCCGCCCCCATAACCGCGGCACAAGCCAGAACCCGATCGACCACCCGATGGGCGGCGGCGAAGGGCGCACCAGCGGCGGGCGGCATCCCTGCTCCCCCACCGGCGTGCTCTCCAAGGGTGGAAAAACACGCCGCCGACGCAAACCCAGCAGCAAAGCAATCATTCGTCGCCGACCGCCGGGACGCTTCCAAAATACCGCCTGATCCTTTCGCTGGCTTGCTCTCTGTTGATGAGGGGGAGCCGAGCGGAATCGGGCAAACAACGGGGTTGCCGCTGGTCGTCTTGCAGCCGCCCCACTAAACTAACTTACCCCTTGCCAGACGGGAAAAATCCAGGCGGCGGGGACCACAAACCCAGCGGTGGCTTGACCCAAGACCACGACCCAAAGGGTGAAACACACTGGGGAACGCTGCGGAATTCCCTGGAACATTGCTCGGAGACAGGGTTGGAACTGCTATGAGCCGATCGCTGAAAAAAGGTCCGTACGTCGATGAGCGGCTATTGGCTAAAGTCCTTAAGCAGGGCTTGAACAAAGAGCCGATCAAAACTTGGTCGCGGGATTGCACCATAGTTCCGGAGTTTGTCGGGGCCACCTTCCTCGTGCATAATGGCAAGACTTTCCACCGGGTCTATGTCACCGAGGAAATGGTGGGCCACAAACTCGGCGAGTTCTCCCCGACCCGGATCTTCAAAGGCCACTCCGGAGGCAAGGCGAAAGCGGCCGGCGGCAAGTGACATCCGCGGATGAAGCAAGCTCCCCTCGGCTTCGGCTCCGGGGAATGTAGCGGGAGCAGCAGAATAACAGGATAGGAGCCATCCCCCAGTTTCCCACTGGGCACAGACGGCCCTCTGGCTCAGTGGATGGACAGGAAAACCTCCAGCAAGTAGCAGGTGAATCGACCATGCCCTACACGGCCAAACATCGCTTCGCCGACATGGGACCGCGGAAAATCCGGCCCTTTGCGAATCTGGTCCGGGGACGCAACGTCAACGAAGCGCTGGAGTTGCTCCAGTTCTACCCCAACCGCGGCGCCAAACTGCTGGCAGCGGTCATCAAAAGTGCCTACAGCAATGCCGATTTCCTGGAGCATCCCGACCCCGATGACCTCGTCGTGCTGGAATGCCGCGTGGATGGCGCCCCGATGTACAAACGCATTCAGCCCCGCGCCCGTGGCACCGCCTTCCGCATCCTCCGGCGGATGTCCCACATCACCGTGACGTTGGCGGACGAACAGGAAATGCAGGATTTGGTGGCGAATGACCTCAAGGCCGGAGGGCGCCAGCAGAATCTCGCCCGACTCGCCCTCGGTTGGCTCAAACGCCACGCCGTGTGACTGCAAGAGGGCGGCTTCTTTGCATGGAAATTTTCCTCGACACGCGCAGAAAACAGAAACGACCGGACTGGAAGAAGGACAAAGACCAAACTGAACTGAGAGAGACCAACGACACACTAAGGAACGCGACTTATGGGGCAGAAGGTACGACCGACCGGCTTCCGCACGGGCATCATGCGTCCCTGGCGTAGCATCTGGTATGCCGGGAAACAGGACTTTGCCGAACTTTTGCTGGAAGACTTCGCCATCCGCAAGTTCATCCATAAGTACCTAACCCGCCAACGCGAACGCAAGGAACAACGTCCGGCGATCTCCGAAATCCGCATCGAGAGGACCCGCGAGCGCGTCACGGTTTACATCGCTTCTTCCCGTGTCGGTGCGATCATCGGCAAGAAGGGGGAAAAGATCGAGAAACTGACCAAGGCATTGGAGAAGCTGACCCGCCGCCACATCGAAATCAAGACGATCGAGGTCACGCGCCCTGAAATCGATGCGCAACTGATTGCGGAGGACATCGCGGAGCAACTGGAGCGCCGGGCCAGCTTCCGCCGCACCATGAAACAAGCGATGCAGAAAGCGATGGAAAACGGCGCCCGCGGTGTCAAGGTACAGCTTTCCGGCCGCCTCGGGGGAGCTGAAATGGCCCGCTGCGAAAAGGCCATGGAAGGCTCTGTACCGCTGTCTACCCTCCGCTGCAAAATCGATTACGGATTCACCGAAGCTGCCACACCCCAAGGCAACATCGGCATCAAAGTCTGGGTCAATCAAGGGGATTACTTGACGGGAGATACCATCGATGCCACTGATGCCCAAGCGGGTCAAGTACAGAAAAAGTCAACGCGGCGTCGCCCGCGGTAAGACTACCCGCAAAAAATACCACGGCCCGATTCGCGGCTTCGCTCAGCGCGGCAATTACGTCGCTTATGGCGACTATGGCCTGCAAGCCCTGGAAGGCGGTTGGCTCTCCGCCGAGTGCATCGAAGCAGGGCGCATCACCATGACGCGCTTCGTCTCCGGCGAAGGCCGCTATTACATCCGCGTCTTCCCTCACAAGCCGATTACGGCAATTCCCGCCGAAACCCGCATGGGCAAAGGCAAGGGCGAACCGGAGTACTGGGCGGCTGTCGTGCGCCCCGGCCAAATCCTCTTTGAAATCGGGGGGCTGCCCGAAGCTGCCGCCCGCGATTGCCTCGCCCGTGTGGCTTACAAAATGCCTTTCAAGTGCCGCTTTGTCGCCCGACGCCCCAGCGTCTAGTTCCATCGGCACTTTCCGCCGCAATCCCAACGGTTTGTACAGGCCGGACCGTTGACCCGTCCCAGGCCTCAAACTACAATTATCCTTCCCTTTGTTTCCAACAGAAACTCCAGCATCGCTGGCTAACATACGCTCGGAGAGGTGATCGATGGTTCCGAAAACCCGTGAACTCCGCGGCATGAGCGACGAACAACTGCTCACCACCCTGCGCGACCTGGAAAAACATCTGTTCACCCTGCGCGTGCAGGCGGCCACAGATCGCCTCAAAGCCCCGGCGGAAGTCCGTAAAACCAAGCGGGCCATTGCACGGGTCAAAACGATCCAACGCCAGAGGGAACTTGAAAAACTCCGCCAGCTTCCCCCCGATCAACTCCAGGCCCGTATCGAACGCCTGGAAAAACGAGTCGAAGAGGATCAGCCCGGCAAACGCCGCGCCTTCCGCCAGGCCCAACGCCTCAAACGCTTCCTGGCAGAAAAAATGGCCGCTCCCAAGACCTAACGGAGGATGAAGCCGGCCCCGCGTCCCGAACATCCGGGAACCTGAGCACGCAGAAACAGAAGGCGGACCCTACCTGACGACCCAATACGCCTGTGATCCTCCTCCGAGAACACTCCCGAACACCACGAACACCCTAAGACGATAAGGATGCTTCCCATGGCTGAGACCAACCCGACGACGAGCAGTGCCCCGACGAAAACTACAGGCAAACGTCTTCTCCAGGGGATCGTCACCCGCGACAAAATGAACAAAACCCGGCGGGTCGAAGTGGAACGCCTTGTGCAGCATCCCCGCTATGGCAAATACATCAAGCGCCGCACCATCTGCTACGTCCACGACGAAAACAACGAATCCCACCTCGGCGACACGGTGGAAATCATCGAATCACGCCCCCTGTCCCGCTTGAAGCGTTGGCGGCTTGTTCGCATCGTCAAAAAGGCGCCTACCCGCACGCTCTCCCACCTGGAGGGAGCTGTCGCCGGTAGCGAACTCCCGGAACCCTTGCAAAAAACCGCCACCGAGACCGCGGCTTCCCCGCCGCCTCAGCCTTCCTGACAGCCCAGTGACATCCGTGCGTACTCTGCATATAAAACAAACTCCAGTTGGATGGGAACGAGGTGACTTATGATTCAGATGTACACATATTTGGATGTGGCCGATAACACCGGGGCCAAGGAAGTCATGTGCATCCAAGTCCTCGGCGGCTCGAAAAAGCGCGTCGCCCGCATCGGCGACATCATCCGTGCCAGTGTCAAAAAGGCCATCCCCGGCGGTGACGTCAAGCCGGGAGATGTCGTCCGGGGCGTGGTCGTCCGCACACGGGCCGCCACCCGTCGCGAGGATGGCAGCTACGTCCGCTTCGACCGCAACGCCATGGTCCTGCTGGACAACGAAAACAACCCCCGCGGTACCCGTATCTTTGGCGCCATCCCCCGGGAGTTGCGAACCAACTTCATGAAAATCGTCAATCTCGCCGCCGAGGTTGTCTGAGACCGGCGTCTTGGAAATATCCCCAAACCACACTCGGCTGCCAGCACTATGACATCGGCCTGACATACGACCTGAAGACCAAAACATCCAGCTCTACGCGAGGTTTCCGCCATGCATATCCGCAAAGACGATATCGTCGAAGTGATCGCCGGTGACGACAAGGGCAAGCGCGGCAAAGTCCTGCGCGTCATCCCGGAGAAAAATCAAGTGGTCGTCGAGGGAATCAATTTGGTCTATCGCCATGTCAAACCGTCGCGCCGCAATCCCCAAGGGGGACGAATCTCCAAGGAAATGCCGTTGGATGCTTCCAACGTCGCCCTGATCGATCCGGTGCAGAATAAACCCACCCGTGTCGGCATCCGTTATCTCCCCGATGGCAGCAAGGAGTTGTACGCCAAGCGCAGCGGGACCCGCCTGCGGATCCTGAGCAAGCCTCGTCCTCGCTATGCCCAATCCGCGAACCCCGCCAACCGTTGAACATCCCTGGCAGGCGGCAACGACGAAAGGCCTCAATGGCGGCAACGCCCCATCCAGACAAATGTCTTACATGTGTCTTCCATGAGGCCGGTGCTGCCTATCCCCCACTCTTGGCGTGCCACCTGCGGAATCTTATAACATCTTTCTATCGCTGTACGCGATCTGGACCGTGAGCTTGCGTTGCTATCACCGGGATTTCAAACTATGACAGCCACTGCCACCCAATTGCCGCCGCCGCGTCTCAAACAGCTTTACGACCAAGAAATCGTACCGGCCCTCAGTAAAAAATTCGGCCGTACGAATCGCCTGAGCCTGCCGCGCCTGGAAAAAATTGTCATCAATATGGGCGTGGGGAAGGCGTTGCAAGACAAAGAACGCCTCAAGCAAGCGGTGGAGCATCTGGCCTTGATCGCCGGTCAGCGACCGCAGATCACCAAGGCCCGCAAGTCGATCAGCAGCTTCCGGCTCCGCGCCGGCTATGAAATCGGCTGCCGTGTGACGCTCCGCGGGCGACGCATGTACGAATTCCTCGACCGCCTCATCAACGTCGCCCTGCCCCGCATCCGCGACTTTCGCGGCGTCAACCCCCGAAGCTTCGACGGGCATGGCAACTACTCCCTGGGTGTCAGCGAACAACTCATCTTTCCGGAAGTGGATCCCGACACCGTCAACTTCACCCAAGGTATGGACATCACCATCGTCACGACGACTGACAGCGATGAGGAAGCCCGCGAACTCCTCCGCCTCTTCGGCATGCCCTTCCGCTCGTGAGATCGCCTTCCTCGTCAACACCCTGTTCCTTTTCCCTGCGCTTGTGAGACGCTTCCTTCAGGAACAATCTACCTTTTTCCGCGAAGGATGGAGGGGTCAGGCCCCACCCTTGATCTTTGGCCTCACCGCCGCACCCCCCCGCCGCCGCCCAAATGCCCGGCAAAATCTGAATGATCTATGCCATTTCTGCTCCGATTATCCGGCGGGTGGCGGCACGCACCCTCTGAAGGCCTTTTGAATTCCTATCCCAGGGAAGAGGATGAATTGATTTTACCACTCGGATTCCCCAATACAAGAAAAAATCAGACTGCTCCTGAGTTACAGCAAACTCTGGATGTCACTGGGGGAACGCTAGCCGAGGAAGGGAAATGCCGCCGCACTGAATAGGTACTGGCAGAATAACCGCAATACCAGGTCGGAATGCTGCCCGTTATGGCCCAAGACCGTTCCAGTTTTTCCATCCTCGATGGAAGGCTTGAGGATTTTTGTGAACAGGATTACACGTAACTATCTGTCCCTCTTCGAGATCGGGCGATTCCGCTATTTTTTTGGAAAATTTTATTTGACAGGGCAGGATTTATGGTACATATTTACAGAAATCCGGGAGGTTGAGCCACCACAATGTCGGCGTCCCTTTCCGGATCCCAACAGGAAGCGTTCCCCTTTTCTGCGGAGACGTGGAGCCGCTCAGGAGGGTGCAAGATGGGGCAGATTACGAGCATTCGCGGGGCGGAATGGACGAAGTGGGACCGACGGCTGACCAACTCCCTGAGCCGGGCGCTGGGGCTGCCATTGGGCGGAAGCGGCGGGCAGCGGCCAGTTTTTTCATCCGGTCCTATTGGCGGCGGGGAGGGCAGGTGCTACAACAAAGATTCTCCGCATGTGAGGAACGGCCGGTTGCCACTATTGGCGGGTGTGAAGGTTGGCGAGCCGGTACGCCGGGAGGTTTTCCGCAATGTCCACGAATGCCCAAGAGGCGAAGCATCGGCGGCAGTTAGCTGCGATTATGGAGCATATCGCCGAGATGAAAAAGCCGCCGGAGCAGCGCGACAAGAGCAAGTTGCTCCCTGGACGGGAACTGATCCGCTTTCGGCGGCGTTGCCGGATTTGCGGCCGGGGCCGGGCGGTGTACCGCAAGTTCGGTATCTGCCGCATCTGTTTCCGCACGCTGGCCAGCGATGGGATGATCCCCGGCGTTCGCAAAGCCTCGTGGTAACGCACTCCCCCTTCATCCCTTCAGCTTGATGGGCAGCGGCCAATCACCCGGCAATTTGCCCCGCCTGCCTATTGCACCGAGGGAAGCCAAAGAGGACATTGCCATGATGACTGACCCGATTGCAGATATGTTGACCCGGATCCGCAACGCCAACGCCATCGAGCGCCCGTATGTGGAAATGCCCGCCACCAAGATGAAGGTGGCCATCGCGCGAGTTCTTCAGGAGGAAGGGTTCATACTCGGCTACCGGGTCGGCAAGTATGTCACGGTCCAGACGGAAAACGGTGCCGAGACCCAATTTCAACCCGTCGAGACGCTCAGCGAACCGCACCTGATCCTCCAGATCTTTCTCAAGTACGGTCCGGATGGCGAAAAGGTCATCCGTCATATTGAACGGTACTCCAAACCGGGACGGCGCGTGTATATGGGCTACAAAGAGCTACGCCCGGTGCTGGACGGATTGGGAATCGCGGTGCTCAGCACCAGCAAAGGCGTATTGTCCGACCGCCAAGCCCGCAAGCAGAAAGTCGGCGGGGAAGTGATCTGCACGGTTTGGTAAGGCGGGGTGCTTGGGGCACCCGAATACCCGGTTCTCTCCCTTGGCACGAGGCCTAACACGCCGGAACATGGAGAGCCAACCGGAAACGAGCGGGCAAAACAGAATGAAACGCCGACCCAACCCCGCGGAGGAAGGAATCGTCCGATCTGGCGGAGGAACGAATCGAGGACGGAGACAAGATATTTCGGAAATGTCCCGTGAGACATGAGGGAGCGGTTGCGATGTCACGTATTGGCCGTCAACCCATTGTTGTGCCGGCGGGAGTCAAAGTGACTCTTCAGAACGGCGAAATCACCGTGGAAGGTCCTAAAGGGAAGCTCCAGTGGAAGTATCATCCGCACATGCAGGTGGCCTTCGACGGCAAAAAGATCGTGGTCACTCGCCCCAATGACGAGCGGGAGAATCGCGCCCTGCATGGTTTGACCCGGGCGCTTATCAACAACATGATCGTGGGCGTGACCCAAGGGTACGAGAAGCGGCTGAAGGTCGAGGGCGTCGGCTTCCAGGCCGCTATGAAGGGCAAGGGAGTCGAATTGACCGTGGGGTACGCCAACCGGATTTATCACGAACCGCCGCCGGGCGTGACGGTGTCTGTACCAGACCCGACGACCATCGTGGTGAGCGGCATTGACAAGCAGAAGGTGGGCCAGTTTGCCGCGGAGATTCGGGCCAGCCGTAAACCGGAGCCATACAAAGGTAAGGGCATCCGTTACGAAAACGAAGTCGTGCGCCGCAAGGAAGGGAAATCCTTCGCTTCCGGCGGTAAGTGATCGGGTGAGGTGGCTCGGGACGCCATGATCATCCCGGCTACCACGAAACACGGCGGGAGTGTAATGTTCCTTCCAGATGATTCGGAGGGGAGAAAGCAGCAACGGGAGCGGCCATGAACACGCAAAAGTTGAAGCGGATTCGGGCACAAAGGCGGAAATATCGCGTCCGCAATCGGATTTACGGGACTCCGCAGCGGCCCCGCTTGAGCGTCTTCCGGAGCAATATGCACATTTACGCCCAGTTGATCGACGACTTGCACGGTGTCACTCTGGCGGCTGCGAGCAGTTGCGGGAAGAACTCAGGCCTGAGCTACGGCGGGAACATTGCCGCTGCGCGTGAGGTGGGGCGGAAAATCGCGGAACTGGCCAAGGCCAAAGGCATCACGCAAGCCGTGTTTGACCGCGGCAGTTACCGCTTCCACGGACGGGTGGCAGCCTTGGCCATCGCAGCCACCGAGGCCGGGTTGAAATGCACCGATCCGGAAGCCATTCGAGCGAAACAGGAAGCCCGCGCCCAAAAGCAGGCCGAGGCGCCGAAAGCCAAAGCCGAAGCCCGCCCCCGTGGCGGTCCGCCCGCCGGCAAAGCCCCCGCCAAAAAAGAGAAAGCTGCGAAATGAACCGGCTTTATGCAGAAGAGCGGTTCACCTACACCACCAGGAACAGACAAGACCTTCACTGAGGTATGAACTATGGCACGGGAACGACGTGAGAAAGGGGATCTGGACTCCTACGATCAGGTCGAGCTGAAGGATTACGTGGTCAAGATTCGGCGCTGCGCGGCCGTGGTCAAGGGGGGTCGCCGCTTCAGCTTCAACGCCTTGGTCGTGGTCGGCGACGGCAAAGGGCGCGTGGCTTACGGCTACGGCAAGGCCAACGAAGTCCAACCTGCGGTCGAGAAAGCCTGCAAGGAGGGCGAGGCCAAAGTCCGCCGCTCCAACCCGTACTCTCTCCGCGGCACGACCATTCCCCATCGGGTCATCGGACGATACGGAGCGAGCAAAGTCATCATGATCCCCGCGGGGCCTGGAACGGGCGTCAAGGCCGGTCCCGGCGTGCGGGAGGTCCTCCAGGCGTGCGGCATTACGGACATCCTTACCAAGGTCCACGGGAGCACCAATCCCATCAACCTGGTGAAAGCGACTCTCAACGGGCTGGAACAACTGCGAACCAAGGAGCAAGTGGCCGCCCTGCGCGGCGTACCCCTGTAATCGTCCCGTGCCTGATGATGTGGGAATGTGATGGGGGAAATGAAATGAAGCTGCCCCGTGCTTGGGGAAGAAAATGATGGGGTGGAAATGGCTGGCTGGTTCGTCTATCCAAGGGGTGAAAGCCAGCCGCAAGGATATTCAGGAGAGCAGCGATGGATTTGACCACAGTTTCGCTCGGGGTACATCGGCGGAAGCGGAAAAAACGAGTCGGTCGCGGCATCGGTTCTGGCCACGGGAAGACCTGCGGACGCGGCCATAAAGGACAATACTCCAGCGCCGGCTCGGAATGGCCCAGTCCGCTCTACGAAGGCGGGCAAATGCCCTTGTACCGCCGCCTGCCCAAGCGGGGATTCACTCGCGGCCCGTGGAAAAAGATTTATGCCATCGTCAACGTCGGCGACCTGCAAGATCGCTTCCAGGACGGCGAGAGGGTCAATCTCCAAAGCCTCAAGCAGCGCGGATTGATCGATGGCACCTTCGATGGCCTGCGCGTCCTCGGCGATGGCGAATTGACACGCAAACTCACGGTCCAAGCCCATCACTTTTCCGCTTCGGCCAAGGCCAAAATTGAAAAAGCTGGTGGAACATGCGAAATCCTGCCTGGCCCCAAGAAGCCGGTGCGTAACAAGATGGGAAGCGGTAAGTCCAAAAAGGGCTGAGTTCGCGGCTGCCGAAAACCGCTAGGCCGTCTGCTAACTGAGTCCGCCCGTTCACCCTCCAGGGCATGATCGGTCATGAATTGGCGAGCGATTGCACTGCTATCGGGTATTGTGGCGCTCACGGGCGCTGTCTTTTCCGCGGTGTGGGGAGGGCCGGGTAGCCTTACCTGGACCCTCAGCCTCTTCGGAGGGGCCGCGGTCGTGATCGGTGTAGCGCCGGAGCAACTCTTCCTCATTTTCCGCATCCCGGAACTCCGCAAAAAGATTTTCATCACCCTTCTGTTTCTGGCGGTTTACCGCATCGGTTATTACATCCCCTTGCCGGTGGTGGACCAGGCCAAACTGGCGGAGAAGATGCAGCAAATGCGCACCGGACCGCTCGGCCAGGTGCTCAGTTTTGTGTCCCTGTTCTCCGGCGGAAACCTGAGCATGGCCTGCATCTTCTCCCTGGGGATTATGCCCTACATCTCCGCTTCGATCATCATCCAATTACTCGCCAGCGGTGTGATGCCCTCCCTGGAGAAACTGCGTAAGGAAGGGGAAACGGGCCGGAAGAAACTCAATGAAATCACCCGCTACGTCACCGTTCCCATTTGCATGATTCAGGCGCTCATGGTGGTCAACCAACTTTACCGGCCAGAAGCGGAGGGCGGATTTGGCGTCATTGCTCCCGGCTACCAGGGCACCTTCAACGTCCTGTGGTTTGGCTTCGCCGCCATTCTGACCATGACGGTCGGGACGATCTTCCTGATGTGGCTGGGGGAGCAGATCGACGAATACGGCATCGGCAACGGGATTTCCCTGATCATCATGGCTGGGATCGTGGCCCGCATTCCAGATGCCACCACGACGTTGCTGATCGACAGCGCCACCGGACAGCTCAAGGAATCCGTGCTCACCCTGGGAGGGACCACGGGGGACATTAGCTTTGAAAAACTGATTGTCATGGCGATCCTGTTTTTGGCGGTAGTGGTCGGCGTTATTGCCATGACGAAAGCCCAGCGGCGCATTCCGACGCAATCGGCGCGCCATGTCCGTGGGCGGCGGGTGTACGGGGGCACCCGGCAATTCCTACCCATGCGGGTGAATGCCGCCGGCGTCATGCCCGTGATCTTCGCCAGCACCCTCCTGATCCTTCCGTATGTCCTCTTCAGTGCTATCGACAGCATCTCTGGCGGAGAGGTGGCCTGGGCACGCACCTTGGCCCGCCTCTTCCAAGATCACCGCTCCTGGCTCTACAACGTTATGTACATCGCCATGATCTATCTCTTCACCTACTTCTGGGTGGCCATCACCTTCAATCCCAAAGAGATTGCGGACAACTTGAAGGACCACGGCAGCTTCATTCCGGGGTATCGTCCCGGTTCCCACACGGCGAATTACCTGGAAAAAGTGTTGATGCGTATCACCTACGTCGGCGCTGCGTTCCTGGCGGTGATTGCGATCATTCCCAATATCATCACCAGCGGTCTGGAAATCCCCTGGCAAGTAGCCAGCTTTTATGGAGGAACAGGCCTGCTGATCGTCGTCAGCGTCGCTTTGGACCTGATCCAGAAGATTAACAGTCACTTGGTGATGCGCAATTATCCGCAATTGACGGAGGAGTGACAGCCTTCTATCGACGGGGGTCAACATAATCCGCAGAGCAGGCCCCTAGAGCCACCCAGCGATTACGACTTCGCGGCCAAGAAATCCAAAGCACAGCGGGTAATACCCCCTATAACAGCGGGATTGATGCTTTCCAGCTTGCCATCATCCTGTTAGCGTGTATCTTGCGAGAGTTGGAGAATACGGACGGTTGACTTGGCCATCCACAATCAGGACCTTCCCGCGGACCTCACCTACCGTTCGGAAAGGGCGAATAGATCAGCGCCTAACGGAACAAACCGGCATCGAGCAGGTTATAGGATGAGGATAGATTTCAGAGACGGTAGCGTTCCCCTTTGGCATCCGGAACTCATTGGGAATAGTAGGTGCGCGTATGCGTTTGGTGCTGGTAGGACCTCCGGGAAGCGGTAAGGGCACTCAAGCCCGGCGCTTGGCAGAACGATTGGGGCTGACCTACATTGGCACCGGCGACATGTTGCGCGAGGCGATCGCTCAGGGTTCCGAACGGGGGCGGCGTGTCGCCGATCTGATCAAACAGGGTCTGCTGGTTCCGGACGCCGAGGTCAATGCACTCATTGCGGAATTGTTCCAAGGTCCGCAGCGTCCCCGTTGTTTTGTCACCGATGGCTACCCGCGGACTCGTGCCCAAGCCGAAGCCTTCGACCAACTCCTCGCTCGTTTAGGGTTGCCGCTGGATGCCGTCATCAATCTCACCATTCCCGATGAGGAGGTGGTCCGTCGTATTGCTGGCCGCCGCTGCTGCACCAACTCCGCCTGCGGCATCTGCTACAACATCTATTTCCAGCCTCCCCGCCAGCCGGGGGTTTGCGACAAGTGCGGCTCCCCTTTGGCCCAGCGGGATGACGACCGCGAAGAGACGGTCCGCCGCCGCCTCCAGGAGTTCCACAAAACCACTGATGCCCTGCTGGAACACTACCGCCAGCAAGGCCTCGTGCGCGATGTGTCGGCAGTGGATCATGTCGAAACCATTTACGCCAACATTCTCCAGGCCGCCCGACCACCCGATGGACATCAAGCCGCCTGCCCACCCGATGGACACTCGCCGCAGGCATCCTAGGATGCCCATGGGATGCGGCTCCTGGCCTTCCGGAAATGTGATTGGGAACAGGAAAAGATTACCGCAGGCCATTTCGACAACCCCTTGAGCCAGTCATGTTGCGTTCACGAACACCCCGTCCGCCGGAACTCAAATCCCCCCGCGAGATCGCCTTGATGCGCGAAGCCGGGAAATTGGTGGCCCGCGCTCTCAAACTCTGCCGGGACATGGCCAAGCCGGGGGTGACGACGCAGGAAATCGACCAGGCCGTGGAGGAGTTTTACGCCCGACACCAGGCCATTCCCTTGTTCAAGGGCTACCCCGGCAAGACCCCTTTCCCTGCTGTGACCTGCATGAGCATCAACGAGCAGGTTGTCCACGGCATCCCCAGCCGCCGCGCTCTCAAAGAGGGGGACATTCTCAAGGTGGACACCGCTTGCAAACTGCACGGCTGGTGTGCCGACCGCGCCATCACGATTCCCATTGGCCAAGTGTCGCCGGAGAAAGCCCGCCTGATCCGCGTCACCGAGGAAACCTTACAGATCGCCATTGATCTGCTGCCGAAGAAACGGTGGTGGAGCGAGATCGCCAGCGTCATGCAGCGGCACGTCGAACAGGCCGGCTTCAGTGTCGTGACGAGTTATGTCGGCCATGGCATAGGCCGAGCCATGCATGAAAGCCCCCAGGTCCCCAATTACGTCGATCGCGAAACCCGCAGGCAGGATTTTCGCCTGGAACCCGGCTTGGTGCTCGCCATCGAACCGATGGTGAACATGCGGCGGCCGGAAGTCGAAGTGCTCAGCGATCACTGGACGGTGGTGACACGCGACCGCATGCCCAGCGCTCATGTCGAGCACACTGTCGCGCTCACCGCCAATGGCGTGGTGGTCATCACGGCTGACGAAGGTGCTCTGGAGGAGGACGCCGCCGCTTCCCCGTCCTCTTTGCCCACCAGCTCCTCTGCCAGCCGAGAGAACACCTGAGGCCCCTTCCCTGAGTCGGGGCTGATTCGGCCAGGCCAGAGGTCCCGCAAACCCCTTCGAGGCGGTGGGGAAATGTTTCTGTTCCGCCCCTTGCCACTGGCGGGGGGCTATCTAATATGATGTTTTACCGGCCTGGGATAAATAGAAAGCTCGCATCCCTACGAGGGATGATTGACGGGAGAATCAACCATGAAAGTGCGCTCCAGCGTCCGCCGCATCTGCGAGAAATGCAAACTGATCCGACGCAAGGGAGTCGTCCGGGTCATCTGTGTGGACCCGCGCCACAAACAACGGCAAGGATGAAAGCCCGGAGGCAAGATACCCTTGGCCCACTATGGAAAATCCCGCAGATTCTGCTTGAAAACGGGACAGCGATTTCCTAACTCAGGTGCACCGCCATGCCGCGTATCCTAGGTGTCGACATTCCAGCGAATAAACCTCTGCACATTGCCCTGCGCTACATTCGCGGATTGGGACCGACGAATTCGCTTTGGGTCTGCGAGAAGCTCAAGCTCGATCCCCAGCGCCGGGCTAAGGACTTGACTGACGCGGAGATCGCTGCCATCGCTTCGCTCTTGGACAAGGATCCGACCTTTTTGGTGGAAGGTCCCCTGCGCCGCTTTGAAGCGGCCAACATTGCCCGGCTCAAGGAAATCAAGTGCTATCGGGGCGAGCGGCACCGCAAAAATCTGCCCGTTCGCGGCCAACGGACCCGCACCAACGCCCGGACCCGGAAAGGGCCGCGCAAGACAGTGGCCGGAAAGAAGGGCGTCAAAGAGCTGCGCTAATCGCGGAGGCGACGCGGTCGGCGGGCAAGGACCGCTTGGCTTCCTTCGCCTGTCCTCCTGGAATCCGCGGACCGACAGATGGAAGTGGTGCACGGATTCCCCACTGGTGGCTTGGGATTCACAACACCCCGTTTGACCTTGCATAGGATTCACAATACCGCTTTTGGCTCTGCATACCCCGCACAGGGATAGGATGGATTGGGAATTCACGATTGGGGAGGTTGTAGGTCGATATGGCAAAGAGCAAGAAGAAGAAAAGCCGGCGGAATGTGACCCGTGGCATCGCCCACGTGCAAAGCACCTTCAACAATACCATCGTCACCATCACGGATACGAATGGCGACACGCTGTGCTATGCCTCCGGCGGAACCGTTGGATTCAAGGGGAGTCGTAAGAGCACACCCTTCGCGGCACAACGGGCTGCCGAAGAAGCCGCGCTCAAGGCGATCAAGTTCGGCATGAAAGAGATCGAAGTACGGGTGAAAGGGCCGGGAGCCGGCCGCGAATCGGCAATCACCGCGCTGCAAACGGCGGGGCTGACCATCAAGGCCATCGAGGACGTCACGCCTCTGCCTCACAACGGTTGCCGGCCTCCCAAGAAACGCCGGGTGTAAACGGGCGCAACCCGGACTTGGCTTCGCCGATCCCTGGCATGTCCCGGACTGCCCTGAACTCACGGAATCAACGGATCCCGGCCTGGATGATCCGCTAGCGGAACTAGCCCTACCCCAGCGATTCCGGCTTTGACCTGGGGGTTCACCGGAATTGCGAGCGAGGGCCGTTGTACGGTCCGGTGTCTTCCCGCCGGACCCAGAGTATCGACCCCCATTCGGAGGAACTTGACGTTATGGGACGTTATCTGGACCCCGTCTGCAAGTTGTGCCGCCGGGAGCAGATCAAGCTCTTTCTCAAAGGGGAGCGCTGCTTCGGTAACAAGTGCCCGATGGAACGTGACGCCCTTCCGCCCGGTATGCACGGTGCCCGGCGCGGAAAGCACTCCGAATATGGCCTACGCTTGCGCCAAAAGCAACGCCTGAAGCGCTTCTACGGCGTGCTGGAAGCCCAATTCCGGCGCTACTTCAAAATGGCCAGCCGCTCCGTGGGCAACACAGGAGAACAACTCCTCTCTATCATGGAGCGGCGCCTGGATAACGTGGTGCACCGCCTTGGCTTTGCCATCAGCCGCAATGCCGCCCGGCAGATGATTGTCCACGGACACATCTTGCTCAATGGCCGCAAATGCGATATACCCAGCATCCTGCTCAAGCCAGGCGATGTTGTCAAAGTCCGGCCCCGAGACATCAGCCTCAAGCTCGCCCGCGAAGGACTGCAAAAGACCGGACAGTTCGGCTTGCACGTGCCTGACTTCCTCGAACTCACCGGAACAGCGGACGAACCCGAAGGCAGGATGACTCGGCTGCCCACACGCCAAGATGTCGATGACCGCATCCGCGACAAGGTCAATGAGCAGTTGATCATCGAAATCGTGACCCGCTGAGATGGGAAATCCGCAATAGCGATCCGCAGGGTCTCCCTCTCCTCGAGGGGCAAATGAGGCGTCGGTGAAAAACAGGAGGAATGCGAGCGAACCGGAAACGTCCCGCCCGGCTCTTATTTGGATGGGATGAGTCCGGGGGAGTGTTTCCCCGCATTCCCAGGGAATCGGATGCCGGCAGCGACCGGCCGGCCCTTGTCCGTGGGTGGTGTTGTCTGGTTCGTCGGGGAAGCCGGTCGCCTTCCCCGGCGGAAAACCGACAACCGAGGAGTTTTCATCATGCGTGTTCGTTGGCGAGGCCTGGAACTGCCCAGCAAAGTGGTCTGTGACCGCTCCACACTGACTGACACTTACGGCAAATTCATTGCCGAGCCGTTCGAGCGCGGCTTTGGCATGACCGTGGGAAACAGCTTGCGCCGCATCCTCATCTCCAGTCTCGAAGGCAGTGCTGTGACACGCCTGAAAATCCAGGGCGTCCAGCACGAGATCTCGACGATCCCCGGCGTGGTGGAAGATGTCACCGACATTGTTCTCAACATCAAATCCCTGGTCCTGAAAAATCTCTCCGACCAGCCGCGTACTATCCGCATCCAGAAACACGAAGCCGGTACGGTTCGGGCCGCTGACATCCAACACGATGAAATGATCCAGATCATCAATCCCGAACATCACATCGCCACCCTGACCCGCGACGTGCCGTTCGTCATGGAAATGATCGTGGAAAACGGCCGCGGCTACCGCACCGCCGAGGAAAATGCCGGAAAAGAACGGGAAATCGGCGTCATCCCGCTGGACAGCAGCTTCTCCCCTATCGTCCGGGTCAAATACGATGTCGAAGAAACCCGCGTCGGTCAGAAATCGAACTACGACCGCCTGATCATGGAAATCTGGACCAACGGCACGGTTTCGCCGCAAATGGCCCTGGTCGAAGCCGCCAAGATTCTCCGCAAGCACCTCAACCCCTTCGTCCAATACACGGAACCAGGACCGGAGGTGCCCTTGGAAGAGCCGATCGAAATCGGGCCGCGGCCGACCGAAGTGTACGATCTCGAACTGGAACGCAAGCTCAACATGAGCCTGGCGGAATTGGAATTGTCGGTCCGCGCCACGAATTGCCTGGAATCCGAGGGCATAACCACCGTCCGTGATTTGGTGATGCGCACGCCGGACGAATTGCTGGAAGTCCGCAATTTCGGCGAAACCACGCTGCGGGAAGTTCAGGCCAAGCTGGCGGAACACGGCTTGTCCTTGGGAATGAAAGTGCCGCCGCGCCGGGCGTGACATAGAATACGCTCTGGTGCCGTTACGCCACCCGGTGGGAAACCTAACCGGAGAGCGCGAACGGCCTCGTTCGTCATCTGCTACTAACCCTTCGGTCTCGACTGGCTGCTAGGGCCAGACTGCGAGGCCGCCCTTCACCTGCCGTGGCACGGGGTGAACGGGTATCGGACCTCAGGAGTTTACGCCATGCGTCATCGCAAAGCTGGCCGCCATTTGAATCGCACACCGGCCCATCGCCTCGCCTTGTTGCGGAACCTGGCCCGCGCCCTCTTCCGTCACGAGCGGATTCGGACAACGGTACCCAAGGCCAAGGAGCTGCGCCCCTTCGCCGAAAAGATCATCACCTTGGCCAAGCGAGCCTATCTGATCCTCGCGGCGGCGGAAGGCAAATCTGAAGCGGAACAGAAGCAAGCTCGCGTCCAGGCCCTGCATTATCGGCGCAGGGCGGCTGCTATTCTAGGACCCGTGGCGGAAACACTCCTGTGGGATGACGCCGAAGACAAGCCCCTCAAAGACCCCCTCAACCCCAAAGGGAACAGCCTCGACAATGTCTTGAAGAAACTATTCCGCGAGATCGGACCGCGCTACGCCGAACGGCCCGGCGGCTATACCCGCATCATCAAGCTGCATGATCGCCGTTTGGGCGACGCCGGCCCCGTGGCTATCATCGAATTGCTCAAAAAGGACGAGCAAAAAGTCCGCCAACGGCAGAAGCCCGCCGCTGCCCCAGCTCCGGCTGTGAGTTAGAGCAGAAGAGCGCGCCCTTCGCACCCCGAAACCAACAGCCCCGCGGCCACTGCGCATCCGCTGACGGCTAGAAGTCACCTCAGAAACTGAAGCCGCGATGGCCGAGTATTTGATCCCCCCTGGGAGATGCTCTGGCAATCGCGGTCGCACCGCCGATTGGTTTTGGGTATGCTCTCTCTTTTGGACCGGCCGCGCTTTTCCCTTCGGAGAAGCCGTCATTCCTCGTCCGTGATTCGCTTGCGGCGGAGGATGTTCAGGTAATGCTGGGCGAAGCGGTGCGCTTCATCGCGGACGTACTGCAACAGCCGCAGGGCGGCGGAATGGCGGCTAAGCACCAGCGGTTCGGACTGGCCGGGGCGGTAAATCTCCTCATTTTGTTTGGCCAAAGCCACAACGCAAGGCGGTTGGAGTCCCAGGGTTTCAAAGGCTTGCAGGGCGGCATGCAACTGCCCTTTGCCCCCATCGATGAGCAAGAGCTGGGGGAAGACTTCCTCTTCGTCACGTAAGCGGCGGAAGCGGCGGCTGACCACTTCCCGGATAGAGGCATAATCATCGATCCCTTCCACGCTGCGAATCCGAAAGCGACGGTATCCGGGTTTGAAGGGCAAGCCATCCAGAAAAGTGACCAAGGAAGCCACAGTATCTCGGCCGCTCGTGTGGGCGATGTCGATCCCCTCGATTGTGCGGGGGAGAGCACTCAATCCCAACACTTTTTTCAGACCGATCAAGCCTTTTTTCGGATCGATGGGGAAGACTTCCGGCTGGGGGTCGGTTTCCAGATGTCCCCGCAGGTCCAACTGTTCCAACGCGGCGATCTCATCCCGAAGGCGCCCCGCTTTCTCGAAATCCAATCGCTCGCTAGCCGCCAACATCTGCTGGCGAAGACGGTGGATGAGCCGATCCTTCTTGCCTTCCAGGACCATGATGAGTTTGCGAATCTGACGGCGATACTCCTGCCGGGTGACGCGGAAGTTGCAGGGTGCTGTACAGCGGCGGATGTTGTAAAGCAAGCAGGGGCGAAACCAACGCCAACGTTGCTCCTCGGAGCGGATATCCAGGGAGCAGGTGCGGAACTGAAACAGCTTCTGCAAGATGTGAACGGCTTGGCGCAGGCGCTTGGCGCTGGTAAACGGGCCGTAGAGGCGAACACCACGGGAGCGGGGTTTGCGGGTCACCTCGACACGCGGATACTCTTCACGGGTCCGAATCTGCAAGTAGGGAAATGTCTTGTCATCCTTGAAGTATTTGTTAAACTTGGGTCGTAAATCTTTGATCATTCTCGCTTCTGTGAACATCGCCGAGATGGGATCGGAAGTCTCAATGTAATCCACATCGCATACCAGGCCGATCCAATCGCGGATGCGTGGATCTTCTTCCGCATCAGGACCAAAGTATGTCATCACACGCGAGCGGAGATTTTTCGCTTTGCCAACATAGATGACATTGCCCTGGGCGTCTTTCATCAAGTAAACACCAGGTCCTGCCGGAAAACCCTTGATTTTGTCCTGCAATCGCTGAACGGCAGCCACGTTGTTGTCTGGTTTCGATCCTTTCATGATCCGTTCACCCGTGCCATGATCCGTTGTTAGACTTCGGTTATGGGAATCCCAGCCTGAGTCAATGTTTCAACGATTATCATCCTGACGTGAATTGGGTATAGGACGGCCCATCAGACGGAGGAGCATTTTCATATCCTCCCAGGTCTCCCGTTTCATCTTGCCACTGGGATCACGGAGTAATGCCGCGGGATGATACGTACATATGAGAGGCACACCACGATATTCATAGATTCGGCCCCGGAGCTTAGTGACACCCGCCGTCGTTTGCAGCAAGGCCCGTGCCGCGGTGTTGCCGAGAGCGACCAGGTAGCGGGGGCGGACCAAGGCGAATTGCCGCTCGAAGAAGGGGAAGCAATTGCGGCACTCCTCCATTGTCGGAGTGCGATTGCCTGGGGGGCGGCACTTGAGAATGTTGCAGATGTAGACGTCCTCGCGGCGCAAGCCCATGGCTTCGATGATCCGAGTGAGCAATTGTCCCGCCCGGCCTACGAACGGCTCGCCGAGGCGGTCTTCGTCCGCACCGGGCGCTTCGCCCACGAAACAAATCTCCGGGTCCAGCGGCCCCACCCCGAAGACGGTTTGCGTGCGCGTGGCATACAACTCTTCGCACCGCCGGCAGCGCGCCACTTCTCCCGCCAGCTCCGCCAGAGCCTGCTGCCGGCCCTCGATGGTCACCGGCACAGCCGATAGCTCCACCGCTTCCTCGCTGAATAGGCGGCCAGACTGAACCGAGGCGGCCTCCAGCGGAGACGAGGGGGCGGCAGCGTACGACGCATCGTCGCGCTTCTCGGCGGGATCGCTCTGCCAGGGAAGCGGCATCTGTTTAGGCACGAACAGCACCCCGCTCGCACGCAACGCTGCGACGTGGCCGAGCAATTGCCGCCGCCAATCCTGCTCTGCGTCGCTCATCCCCGCTTCCTCCGGACGAGATCGGCCTGCCTTCCATTGTAGGCATCCTCTCCGCTGGTCCACCATCGTTCCTCGTGCCGCCCAGGTAAAGGATGCTGGATTCCCGCTGCACCGTTGCCAGGTGCGATTTGCATGTTCTACCACAACCCGGTTGCTGCCTTCCATCCACCGCTAACAAAATATACGATTGACAGCCGTTCGCGGGAGATTAGCATAATACTAAGTTGTGACTCGCGGGAATCTGGCAGCAACCCTCCTCCTATTCAACCGAGGGTGCGGAAGGCGGCCTCTCCCATGGCAGTGCTGGGCCACAAAGTGAGCCAAGGAGACCTTCGGATTCCGAAGGGACCAGGTTCTCGTGTCCGAGTTTGGCGAAAGGCCCTGTGGGTTATCGCAGGCGTGCTCCTGTGGGGGTGGGGAGGAGCCTCTCCCGTTCAGGCGGGATGCGGAGACCATTTTCCACTGAGCTTGCACCGAGAGGGAGACCACCCTTTCAGCATTCCGTGGGCGGTGGAGGGAGGATTGCCGGGCGAGCCACAATCTCCCACTCCCTGTCCAGGGCCAGGGTGTTCCCCGACAGAACCGACGCTCCCGCCACTCTCGTTTGCCCCTCCTACCGTTGCTGAAAGGGACAAGTCCACCGCCGTGACTGCTGGCTTGTCCGTCCCCTGGTACGCCGATGATCCCGCAAGCCCCTTCGGATTCCCGCCCTCTCTCGCATTACTTCAGGGCGCGTGGGCCGACATCTTTCATCCGCCCCGTCCAAAAACTCGGAGCTACTAGTCTGCCGCTGGGTGCTTTCTCCCAGAGGACCCAACACTTTCTGAACCATCCACGCGGGGTGCCTTCCTCCCCGGCGCGTCCGGCTCTCGGCAGAGGATAACCGGCGCGCCCGGCCCCTTGCATCGGGGGAAACGGACCTCAGCGTGGCGTCCGGAAAACACCAAAGCTAGCTGTGTTGATATTCAGTGGAAGTATTCATGAAGTTTAGCTTGATTTCATTCTCAACATCATTGGTCATACTTTTATCCGGAGGTTAGCCATGCACGACCCCTCGTTACCCGAAACCCGTGGCGGGATGCGAATAACAATTCAGCGGCGGACGCCCGCTGTTCCCAAGCCTTATGTCCCTGCCATTGGACCGTCACTTCGCGTGCTGCTTTACGCCGTCTTTGGCGGCTTTGCTCTTCTCGGGGCGACCGGCATATACTTGCTGGTCATATCCCTTTTGAATCGCCTGTTCCCACAACATTTGTTTACTAACCCTTTTACATTCTGGATGTTGATTCTCCATGTGGGTTTCGGCATCCTGGGGACGATCCCGTTCGTCCTCTTTGGCGTGTGGCACTGGTGGACAGCCCGGAAGCGTGAGAATCGGGCCGCGATTCGCTGGGGATTGGTGCTGCTGGGGAGCGGTCTCGTCGTGATGGGAACGGGATTCGCTCTGATCCAGATCGACCAATTGCCGCAGCTTCCGACAGGAACTTGGAGCCGCACCGTTGTCTATTTACTCCATGTCCTTGTACCTGTGGTTTGCGTGCTGTTTTATGTGTATCACCGTAAGGCCGGCCCCCGTATCCGCTGGCAGTATGGCAAATACTGGGGAGGTGTAACCGCTGTTGTTGTCGGAGGCATGGCGGCGGCACACTTTGTCGATCCTCAACAATTTGGCAAAGAAGGCCCTGCAGAAGGGATGCAATACTTCTTCCCCTCAGAGGCACGGACAGCGGATGGGAACTTCATACCAGCTCACGCCTTGATGATGGACGAATATTGTGCACGCTGCCATCAGGATGTCTATGACGATCACTTTCACTCCGCACACAAATTCAGCTCGTTTAACAATCCCGCTTATCTCTTCAGCGTTCGGGAAACGCGACGGGTGG
>Ga0209478_1000346_pt1 | contig 67073 bp, 55 predicted proteins | sample DewCreD2012metaG_5_FD_184109 | JGI IMG/M metagenome (GOLD analysis project Ga0209478, IMG submission 184109) | Hot spring sediment bacterial and archeal communities from British Columbia, Canada, to study Microbial Dark Matter (Phase II) - Dewar... ...
TCGAGGAGTTCGGTGGGGGTGTATTCCCGCCGTTCCCAGACCGAGCCGTAGAAGCCGCGGGCTTGCAGGTGTTGCCAGACCTCGTCCAACTGGGCAGGATAATGGTCGAACTGGAACGTGAGCACACGCGGATTGGGCCATCGCTCAATAGCAATAAAGCCCAAAGGCTCCAGGATTTGCAGCACCTCGCGTTCCCACTGCGGTCGATGGGTCGCCTCTTCCTTGCTAATCTCCACTCTGAACTTAATAATCTCTCGCATTGAGGGTCCTCCTCTTCCAACTGGTGGTTGGCCTACTGGTAGGGTAGCCCGAGTGGTTTGAAGTAGACTTCCCAAATGAGTTGCGCCCAATCCTCGAACCCAAGGTCGGTATAAACCTTACGATGCACCTCCCAGATTTTTTGCGCTGATGGCAGTTCGCCCGGTTGATACGGAAGCTGATCGCGGATCATATCCGTTATCGTCTGCTTCACCTTTCCCGGCCGGGCCGTGCAGCGTCTGTGGAATGAGCACTGCCAGGATCCGCTGTTCAGCCTCTTTCAGGCTCGTGAACCCTGGTTGCCGCCAGAGCCGCTTCTCCACCAGGTGATGGACGGCGGTACCCGACGGTGCCAGGGGCGGTCAACCTCACCGTAGGGTTGGATGCTGTATGTCCGGATGGTTGCCAGGGCCGCCTGGCTCAGGGAGGTGACGGCGCGTCCTGAAGGAACGGCGCGTCCCATCTGGCGCAGGAGGTCGGCATCGGAGAGGACATTGGCAACCTTCGTGCCGCGGATCACCGCCCCCGCGCCGCCAGGAACGCCGGGCAGCACGGTGGACGCGGTGTCAGCGCTCAGCGCAGAGTTGTTCCCGGCAAGCTGCGCACTACCAGGTGCGTAACGGTAATGTGCAGCCTGCCACTTGCCCTATCTCTCTTCGGTACTCAGTACCGCTTCAATGGCTGTTACCACCCGTTCCAGGTCGGCCTGCTCGATAACCAGCGGTGGTAGCAGCCGCAAGACATTGGGTCCCGCCGGTAGGGCCAGGACGCCGTGGTCGATCAGCGCTGCGATGGCGGGCTGGGAGCGACTTTTCAGCTCAAGACCGACTAACAGGCCCAATCCCCGGACTTCGCGAACCGACGGCAGGCGCAGGTCGCGCAGTGTTTGTAGCAGCCATGCCCCTTTGGCCGCCGCCTGCTCAGGTATCCGTTCGCTCTGATACACGTGCAGGGCGGCCCGGGCCGCAGCACAGGCCAGAGGGTTGCCCCCAAAGGTTGAGCCATGGGTTCCCGGTGGTAGTGCGCCGTGACGTTCGTGGATGACCACGGCACCCATTGGTACCCCGGCAGCAATGCTCTTGGCAAGGATGAGCATATCAGGCGTGACGCCACTATGCTCAATCGCAAACAGCTTGCCGGTTCGCCCAAAGCCAGTCTGTACTTCATCAACCAACAACAACGTGCCATTCGCAGCGCAGATGGTGGCGACTTCTGCCAGATAGCCGGGCGGCGCCGGTCGCACCCCACCCTCTCCCTGCACCGGTTCGATCAGCACCGCAGCCGTCTGTGGGCCGATAGCGGCTCGCAACGCTTCCACGTTTCCGTAAGGCACATGGCTGAATTCCGGCACCAGGGGTAAAAATGGTTCGCGGTACTTGCTCTCCCAGGTGGCACTGAGCGCCCCCATGGTACGGCCATGGAAGCCGCGCATGGTTGCAACGACGCCAGGCCGACCTGTCAAAAGCCGCGCAAATTTCAAAGCTGCTTCAACCGCTTCTGCCCCGCTGTTGCAGAGGAAGATACGCGAGGGGAATGGTACGACCGCCGCTAATTCGGCCAGATATGCTGCCCGGACATCGTTGGGAAAGATTTCGGGACAACTGATGAGCCGCTCTGCCTGTTCGCGAATCGCTGCGACGATAGCCGGGTGGCAGTGGCCGAGATTGGCCGCACCCTGACCACCGACACAATCGATGTAGACCCGGCCATCCGCATCGTACAGGCGCGCCCCTTCCCCGCGCACGATTGCCAGTGGCCGCTTTGGATACAAGCCACTGGTGTAGAGCGCTTCTTGCGCAATAATCTCGGCATTTGTGCTCAGCGTATTGATCATCACGACATCCTTACCCTTGTGTGACTCATTGAAGCTATGAGGCATGCTATTCGGCGACCGTAATCCCGGCCTGGGCCAGCGCATTACTGACCAGTGGCCAGATCGTGCGGTGATCAATGACATTTTGATCGCGCCGGGTGCGTACCTCGATCAGATGCAAGCCGCCGGTAAAACTGGCCTGAAGTGCTTCGTGTACCGCTGACCAATCTGTGGCCAGGGTGTAGTGCGCGTTGTGCATTGCCGCCAGTGGTGCGAAATCAACACCGTGTGGCGTACCGAATAATAGCTCGAACTGGTCAGTTTCGCTGGCCTGGGGCAGAAACGAGAAGATACCGCCACCATCGTTGTTGATCAACAGGATCGTAGCATCGAGCCGGTGGAGCCGAGCGGCAAGCAGGCCGTTGGAGTCGTGCAGGAGCGAAAGGTCACCCAACGCCATCACGAGCGGTCTCGCCTGACCGGCAGCCAGGCCGAGCGCGGTTGAAACCAGGCCATCAATGCCGTTAGCTCCCCGATTGCCAACCACGTACAGCGGGTTCGTGCGTGGGCCGAGAAACGTGTCGCAATCGCGTACCGGCATCGAATTGCCAACAAACAGCGTTGCACCGGCAGGCAACCAGGAACCGAGACGGGCAAACAGTCCCGGTTCACTGATGTGCTCTTGGGGTAGGAGATGTGACTGAATGATCGTCCGTGCCGTCTGCTCGGCGCTTACCCATGCGCGTAGCCAGAGGGTCGGCCCTTCACGTTGCGAGGATGCCAGCGCGTCGGCCAGCGCGATACAGAACCAGTGTTCATCGACGTGCAGGTGTTCGCGGGCCAGGCTGGTCGGCTCACGCCAGCCGGCACCGCCATCAATCACAATCTGGCGAGCGTGAGGATGGTGTTGCAGGTAAAGCAAGAGCGGTTTGCTGGTTGGCATTGCCCCGAAGCGCAAGACAACTTCTGGCGCGTAACTGGACACGAAGCGCTCATCACGCAAGAAGGCATCATATGTGCCCAGGGTATACTCATCGACGTGCGGCCCGTAGCGTACTCCCGACAATGGATCGGCCAGGATGGGGTAGCGCAGACGATGGGCCAGGGTGGTGAGCAGTGGGCCAAGATCGGGTGGACAATCGGGACCGGCGATGATCAGTCCCCGGCGGTATTCAACCAGGCTGGTTGCCAGCATTGCCAGTTCTGCTCCACCGATCATGCGACGTGCCGGCGTTACCTGAACCGCTGATGGCGTTTCGCTAAACAGGGCTGCCATCCGCGCCCGATCAGGAACGAGTGGTTCTCGAAAGGGCAGATTCAGGTGCACCGGGCCGGCAGGAGCACTGCGCGCCAGTCCGACAGCACGACCCAGCGTAGCCCGTAAAAAGGGCAAGAGTGCCATATCCGGTGTGGGCAGATCAACAAACCAGCGCACATTGCGCCCGAAAATTCCGATCTGATCAATTGTTTGCGGCGCACCATTATCGCGCAACTCAGGTGGGCGGTCGGCAGTCAGGATCACGAGCGGCACCCGGGCGAGGTTAGCTTCAACGACTGCCGGCAACAGATTGGCCACCGCCGTGCCGGAGGTACACAGCACAGCAGCCGGCATCCCGCGCGCACGAGCCATGCCCAGTGCGAAAAAACCGGCTGAACGCTCATCCAGATGCATCCAGACCCGCAACGACGGGTGGCGCGCTACGGCCAGCGCCAGTGGTGTACTACGCGAACCGGGGCAAACAACCACATCTTTGACCCCATTTGCCGCCAGACTCTGCGCAATTGCTGCCACCCAATGCGTCAGCGCTTCGATATGCGCTGTAACGTTCATGCAACCCTCGCTTAGCCAATCATCTCTTCACTTGCCCCAAGCGCCTCTAACATTGCCCGCAGCTTAATTCTGGTTTCGGTTAGCTCACGCTCTGGATCAGAAGCTGCCACAATCCCACAACCGGCAAAAAGCGTTGCTTCGCGCCGCCCGATCAATGCCGAACGGAGGGCAACAGCGAACTCGCCATCACCCCGGGCATCAACCCATCCCACGGGAGCCGCGTACCATCCCCGATCAAGTCGTTCGTGATCACGAATCCAGGCCAGTGCAGCGGGACCCGGTTTACCACCAACCGCCGGAGTTGGGTGAAGACGCCCAACCAGATCAAAAATATCGTACCCGGCTCGGATGCAGGCTGTGATCGGTGTAAACAGATGCTGGACATTACGCACCCGCATAATCTCAGGGGTAGACGGCGCCTGCACCGCGTCGCAATACTCGGCCAGCGCAGAGCGAATCATCTGCACCACAAAAGCGTGCTCGGCGCGATCTTTAGCGCTTTGCAACAACGCCGCGGCCAACGCGGCATCCTCATCCGGTGTCTTGCCACGTGGTGCCGTACCGGCGAGCGCCGAAGCGGCCACTGCGCCATTCCGGAGCGCTACCAGACGTTCGGGTGAAGCGCCGAGAAATGTTCGGCCACCGCGCGCCACGGCAAAGACAAATGTATGCGGATAATCCCGGCGCAACCCGTGCAGCGTCGCAGCCGTATCAAACGGTTCTGTGCTGCGCAAACGCACAGCACGTGCCAGCACCACCTTCTCCAACGTACCGGCGCGGAGTTCGCTCACGGCATTGGCAACAATAGCTTTCCAGGTCTCGGGATCGAGCGAGACATCAACCTGCAAATCAAGCGGAGGACGCCGCGGTCGTAGTGGGAGACCGATCAGTGCCTGCAAACGACGGGCAGCGGCTGCCCCTAGTGCCAGCGTCGAACTGTGCGCATCCACCATCCCGTTCACCGTCAACGTTGTCACATCACCGTGGCGCACGATCAGCAAGCGTGGTACCATCAGCAATGCCATCGGATAATCCCGCCACAAATCGCTTGGGGGTTGATCGGGATCAAAACGAAACCCGGCCACGGCAACGGGTCCCTGTACCGGCAGTTCGGGATCGGCATCAATCACTGCCTCACTCACCAACTGCTTCCATGCCGCAGCACTGACAGCAAAGCGATCAGCGCCAGATGTTGGTGTAAAACTCCATGCTGCACCGAGACCGGTCAATTCAAAATCAGCGGCCGGCGTGCTCCAGAAAAAGCGATTATGGGTAACACCGGCACCACGGGCAAACAGCGCCAGGGGATCGCGCAGCCCGACACGAGTGGTGATACTCACCAACACCGGTCGCCCAAGCTCGCGAGCGCGTTGCCGGGCCACATCGGCAGCCGCCTCCATCCGCGGCACTTCGCGTAGCGTGGCAGTAGTTACCCGTACTCCGATGAGAGGATTGGTCATACGATTGTGATGTAGTACACGCTCCCTTTACGACCCGGGATTGTTACAATCTTGCCTTTATGCATTGTATCACGTTATGGTTGTTCTGATGCGAGATAACGACCTATTCGAGCGTGTCGTGCTTAGTAGATTGTGTCGGGAGAGTGGATTGTGAGGTGAGATTATACGGATGCATGAAGTAAGTTCTGGTAGCAAAAAACAGGGCGAAGCCCCTTCGCCCTGTTCACTATGCCCGCCAGGTTAGCGGTGTTCTGTCAATGTTCCTGCTCGCGAGCCAGGTAGTAGGTCATGCTTTGCAGTACCGCGACCGGATCGATGTAGCGCACCCAGACATCTTCGGGGACTTGCAGGATCATCGGCGCGTAGCTCAGAATCGCCCGGATACCCGCCTCGACCAGGACATCGGCAACGCGCTGTGCCTGTTGGGCAGGCACAGCAATAATCGCCATCTTGATCTGCTTCTCGGCGATGATGCGTCGCACGTGGGCGAAATCCTGAATCGTGAGATCGCCGATCTTCTGACCAATTTTGGCCGGATCGGAGTCAAAGAGAGCAACGATCTCAATTCCTTCGGTGCGGAAGCCTTCGTAGCGGGCAATGGCCTGGCCCAGCAAGCCGATACCGACGAGTGCTACCGGCCAGTGGTGATGTAAGCCGAGAATACGTTCGATGTGCTGAAGCAGCTTCTCGACATCGTAGCCAATACCCTGTTTGCCAAATTCACCGAAATATGAGAGGTCTTTGCGGATTTGGGCCGCAGTGACGTTGATCCGTTCTCCTAATTCTTGCGACGATACAGAGTGGACACCCTCTTCAAGCAGGTAACGCAGACTCCGTGCATAGAGGGGAAGCCGCCGAATGACAACATCTGGTGGTAGATCAGAACGCTCCACGCAACTCCTCCATTGGATCGGGTGGATCGGGTGAAGTATGTGAAGTGTAGCACAAGCATGACAGTTCTGCAAGCGTTTTTCTTTTGTGTATTTTGCAGGTATCGCTCTGGGCAGAGGTTGCGGATTGGTACAGAGGTGACTGGTAGCCTGCTTATATCAAAGCTGGTAGTATAGAGGTCATGACGGCACCGGCTAACTATGACCCTGATGCTGCACCTGAATGATGTGCCGCTGGAGGCCAGTAGGGACGACGCATGCGTCGCCCCTGCGACGCTGACAACAACTGCGCTGTGGCGTAAAAACCACATGCCGTGCCCCTGCTGTCACGTCACCCACAACCCACTGGCGACTCGCCGGCGGTATATGTGGCAACGCTTCAGCAAGAGGATCACATCTGACCGATGCCCATGGTGTCACTCCGCCATCCTGCCACATGTGCTACAATGCGCCCGCGGGAGTATCTGTTCGCTATGACAGGTCGGTTACCGGGTGATATATGGATACGCTGGCTGGTAAGCGAATTGTCCTCGGTGTGTGCGGAAGTATCGCTGCGTACAAGGTGGCCCAACTGGCTCGCGATCTGACGCTGGCCGGGGCGCTGGTTGATGTGATTCTGACCGAGTCTGCCGAGCGTTTTGTTGGGGCAGCAACCTTCCAGGCTCTGACCGGACGCCCGGTGCTGACCGATATGTGGAGTCTGCCCGAAGATGGGGTTGTGGGCCATGTGAGCCTGGGGATGCACGCCGATATGGTGGTCATTGCTCCGGCAACCGCGAATACGATTGCCCGTCTGGCTGCCGGGTTAGCCGATGATTTGTTGACGACCACAGTCCTGGCGACGCGAGCACCGCTGCTGATCGCTCCGGCGATGAATCCGGCGATGTATGAACATCCGGCAACGCAGGCGAATCTGGCGGTGTTGCGTGAGCGCGGAGCGTATGTGCTTGAGCCAGAGGTGGGGCGGATGGCCGAGCCGGTTGTCGGACGTGGTCGGCTGCCCGAACCGGCCGATTTGCTGGCCGAGATACATGCCCTGTGGGGACGTCGGTACGGCCCGCTCCGTGGGCGCCGGGTGGTCGTTACTGCCGGTGGCACCCGGGAACCGATTGATCCGGTACGTTATATCGGTAATCGTTCGTCGGGGCAGATGGGGTATGCGCTGGCTACCCGTGCCCGTGATCTGGGTGCACAGGTCACGTTAATCAGTGGCCCGACTGCCTTGACCCCACCACGAGCGGTATCCTTTGTCGCGGTCGAGACGGCATTAGAGATGCAGGCTGCGGTGCAGTCGGCCTGTGCACAGGCCGATATCCTTATCATGAATGCAGCAGTGGCCGATTTTCGCCCGGCTTCTACGGCTGCCGAGAAGATCAAGAAGCACAATGATGAGGGTATGGTGCTGCATCTGGTACAAAACCCCGATGTTGTGGGTGAGCTGGCCGGGCGGCATGATATATTTAAGGTTGGCTTCGCGGCTGAAACCAATGATTTGCTGGTCAACGCCCGGCACAAGCTGCGACGTAAAGGCTTGAACCTGATTGTCGCCAATGATGCAGTGGCCAGTATTGGTCAACCTGAGATTGCGCTTACCGTGCTGGACGGTGAGCGTGCCGTCGAGTTGCCACGGCAGCCAAAGGCTGTCGCCGCGGCAGCGTTGTTGGATGTTATTGTAGAGCGTTTTGAATATTGGCTGAGCACTCGCCGGCCATCTGGTGAAGAGTTTGAGGATCGATGACGACAGAACCACAATCAAATCAGTCGCCGCCTGAACCACCACCGGCACCTCGCCCAACCCGTCGTCTGACGGTGCCGACATTGCCACGGGCAGCGGCTGCCACAACTGGTCAACAGGTATCGCGGGCTGAAGTAAACGAATTAATTACCGCCTTGGGTGATGCCAATCACCCTCGCCACGCCGAAGCGGTGGATGCCCTGGTTGCACTGGGCGCAACCGTCGTGCCGGCTCTGTGTGCCGTGCTTGACCCTGATCGACCATGGTTGACGGTCTACCGGGCAACGGAAGCGCTGGCGCAGATCGGTGATGGACGGGCGACCGGCCCACTCATCAAGGTGCTCAAGCATCCCAATGCGAATGTGCGTTGGGGTGCGGTACGGGCACTGACCCAGGTTGGTGATGTGCGTGCCCTTTTCGCACTTCGTGACGTAGCGCGTTCGGATCAGGGACGAACGACCTGGGGCGAGTCGGTGCCCGGTGCCGCCCAGAGTGCGCTTGAACTGCTGAGCCGGCGCAGTATCTGGGCACAGAGCCTTGAACTGGTGAAGCTGGCCGTGGTCAGCGTGATCTTCCTGTTGTCGATGGCGCTGGCGTTTGGTGTCATTGGTACCCTTCGGAATGAGCTTGATCAGTTTGGCCGTTATGTTCCCGGTCAGACCGAATTGCCGACGCTGGTGTTACCCACACCGCGCCCAACGGCTACCCCGCGCCGGCCAACACCGGCAAGCCAACCGACAACATTGCCGGCAACCCAGGTGATTACCGGCACGGCCCTGCAGGTAGCGAATGTTCGCCCCTTACCCGGTACGAATAATCAGCCGATTGGTCGGATTAATGCCGGCGATGAGATCATCTTCCTGGCTCGCACGGCCAACGATCAATGGTATCTGATTCGTCTTGGCGAGCAACGGAGTCCGGACTCTTTTATTGCCAACCCCGATGGCAGTGGTACCGGCTGGGTCAATCGCGCGCTGGTTTCGCCGCCGCCAACTGAAGTGCCGATCCAGGAACCGTTACCGCTTCCTGCACCAACAGCGACGCCGTAGGGCGTTTCAGGCGATTGTGGCTGCACACGTGCAATCTGTGATCTCGAAATATCTGCCTGCGCTCGGTTGGGCTGTTTTCGCCGCGTGTGTGATCACGCTCTTCACACAGGTGCCGCTGCGGCGCGAGTTTGATATTGGCCGTAACGATGCCGGGATCGTTCAAGGATTTTCCGATCCCGAACCGATTCCGGCTACGGCGCAAGCTGACGCTGGTGTTGGCCGACGGGTATTGCCGGCAGCCGCTTTACGCATTCCCCAGGCTGGCGCACCGGCCACAGTGACAATGCGCTGGCTGGCGCCAGCCGGAATGCCGGTTGTTATCGCGATCAATGATCAGCCACCTATCCAACTGATTGCGCAGGGCCAGTGGGAAGAGCACGATATTACGGTGAGTAGTGGCTGGCGTAAAGCCATTGATCTGGTGGTACAGATAACGGCTCCAGAGTCACCGGAACAGATTGTCCTCGACCGGGTTGTTGTCACCGTGACCCCACCGGTATGGCCATATCCGGCCCAGGTGGGCTACGCGCTGATGGTTGGCGCACTGTGTGGGCTGCTGCTGCAAGGTCGTCCACGCTGGCAACCGGCGCTTGCCGTTAGTGTGTATGGGCTGGTCTGGTGGTTGTTCTACCGCAGTAGCCCCTATCCGCTGCTCTACTTGCCGCCAATCGTGGTAGCGGGACTGCTGACAATCTGGTTAATCTGGCGCTGGCCGAGTCTCGTTGTGCGCTGGCCGCGATGGGCGACGCCGGGACTGGCAGGTGTGATGATAATCCTCTGGATGGGTGCATTACTTCCGGCAATGGTTGCCCACGTAACCCTGGCCCGCCCCGGTGTTGAGAACGATTTTCGCGTCTTTGCTACCCGTGATACGCTGGAAACTATCTTTCAGGCCGATGGTTTCTACAATCTCGGCTATCCGCTGCTGCTCTGGCTGGTACGACCGCTGACGCACGACAACCCCTTTCTGGCTGCGCGCCTGATTTCGCTGCTGGCAGGTGGTGTCTTGATTGCCGGAGGCTATCTGTTGGCCCGCAGTCTGCTCTCACCTGGATTAGCATTCCTGGCAGCCGGGTGTCTGGCATTGAGCGGCATAGTCGTGCAGTATGGTTTGCTGGTCGGGAGCGATATGCCGTTTGCGGCGCTGATGACACTGGCCGTAGCCGTGACATTACATGTTCATAGACGTTCTCACGCACTGCTGGCGCTGATTGGTGGTGTCTTTGCCGGCACAGCGTTTCTGGTGCGTCATCCCGGCTTGCTGTTGCTGCCCTGGGGCGCTGTAACCCTCTGGTACATTGCCGGTCGCCGTCCGGCACTGCTCTTCGGATTGGGGTTTGTGCTGGCTGCCGCCCCCCAATTGGTGGTGAATACCCTGCAAACCGGGCAGCCCCTGTTCAATCAGCAGGCTAAAAATATCTGGCTGGCAGTGTACGCCAATACCGATTGGGGACGTTGGGATGAGGTTCCCAACAGCATCGGTCTGTTTGAGGTAATTGGCCGTGATCCGCTGCGTTTTTTGACCAACTGGAGTCGGAATGTGGTTGGTTTCATCGGGGCCGGTGCCGAAGATGTGAGTGAATTCGGGCGCGCCGATCAATTACGCTTACTCGGCTGGCCGGCGAACTGGCTGGCAATTGGGGGATTGGTTGCAGCAGGCTGGCTGGCATGGCAGCATCGGGCCGACCGGCGCTGGCTGACGTTGCTTGCGTTGATTGCCCTGTACGTGGCTGCTATCGCGACTGCGTTCATCTTGCCCCGTTTCTTTCTCCCGCTCACACCGCTGTACGCAGTAGCCGCAGCGTGGGCCATAGCACAACTGTGGACAGATCAGCGACACCTGGTGGCGGCTGCCTTGATCATGGTCGTTTTACTCAGTCCGGGGCCAATGACGGCAACGCAGGCGGTACTGGCAGCACAACCGGCAGACGAAGTGGCAGCAGTGACGTTGGTGCAGCGCTCGTTACCGGCGGATGGCTCGCGACTGGTAGCCGCTATTCCTGATCGCTTGCCGTTGGCAAAATATTCCGCGATAGCGCACCTCGTTCACGTGCGCGTATCACCAACCGTCACCGCGACCGAATTACAGGCGCTGGACGCCGACTATCTCCTTTGGGATAATGCCCAAGGGCCACCTCCAATCCCCGAACCTGAGCGCAGGCGAATCGGTGATGGCCGTTTTACCCTCTACAGCCTGACAGCGCCAGCTACAAAGTGATAACTGTCTATTGCCTATCTTCTCTCACCCACCTATTTCCTATCTTCTCTCGCCTCCTATTTCCTATCTTCTCTCGCCTATCTTCTCATCAGCCCCACTGTGCACCCACCTATTTCCTATCTTCTCTCGCCTATCTTCTCATCAGCCCCACTGTGCACCCACCTATTTCCTATCTTCTCTCGCCTATCTTCTCACCAGCCCCACTGTGCACCCACCTATTTCCTATCTTCTCTCGCCTACCTCCTAATCATGTACAATAGCGTCGTACATCAGAACACACCTTGCGTCTGCGTTAGACATCACAGCATGCATGAAAGGTAGCAAACAGGTCACAATGGTATCTCCTGCTCCACGTTCTATCGTCGCAGTACAACCACACCGATGGCGGATCGCCCTGCTGATCAGACGACCGGTCATTTGGGTTGGTCTCCTGATGATAATTGGTCTAATCCTGCGTCTCTGGTTTCTTTTCATCTATCAGATCGACCCGCGTTTCTCGGCAGCCGACGATGGTGACTATTATGTGCGGGCGCTTCAGTTGGCGGTGACCGGCGAATATCGCGATAACTCGTGGCTCATCCGACCACCCGGTCATATATTCTTCTTCGCCGCAATGATCCGTATCGGGCTATGGCTGGGCGATCCGGCGATTGGGATTGCGCTGATCCGGGCCGTGCAAATTTCGCTATCGCTAGCCCTGATCCCTATTGGGTATGATCTGGCACGACGGCTCTTCGATCAGCGTACCGGCCTGATCTTCGCAGCAGTTCTGGCCCTCTGGATGCCGATGGTCGAATTGCCGGTGCTGATTCTCAGCGAACCGCTCTTCTTCTTCATGCTGGCAGTTCATGTGTGGCTGTTGGTGCGCTGGCGCGACTCGCGCCATCCCGGCTGGTTAGCTGGTGCCGGGGTAACGCTGGCTATCGCTGCGCTGGCTCGCTCACCGGGATTGTACGGGGCGATCTTTGCAATACTCTTCATCGGTGTCAGTGCCTGGACAGTCCACCATCGTCGGCACTGGCAGCCCATTGTCGTGGCGCTGTTGGCGTTTCTGCTACCCTTTGTGCTTACCATCGCTCCCTGGACGCTGCGGAATTACCTGCTCTACCGCGATTTTATTGTGATCGATACCCTGGGGCCGGTTAATCTCTGGATCGCGATGAGTGATGCGGTACACGAAGGGCGTGGTGAGGGGGAAGCCAAAGGGATTCTACAAGCGATTCCACAAGAAGATCGGCAACGGTTTGTGAGTGCCGAATTGCGCCGCATTCTGCAAACAGAACCGTGGCGCTTTACCCGCAATCTCTGGCCGCATTTTCAGCATATCTGGAAGGCTCAGTTTATCGAGGATTTCTTCGTGAAAGCCAGCTTCTTCACCCGACCATTGCGGGAAGTCTGGCTTCATGGCCTGATCAGTGATCTCGCCTGGTTGAGCTTGATCCTGGCGGCACCATTTACGCTGTTTGGACGTGGCCAGGATTGGGCAGTACGACTGTTAGCGCTCGGTTGGATTGGCTATACCTGCCTGATGGTGATGCTCATCCACGTTGAACCGCGCTATCTGTTGCCGATCTGGTTCTGGCTGACGTTGTACGGTGCAGCGACGCTGGCCCGGTTGGGACAACACCGCTGGCGTCTGGATCGCCGGCAATTACCCGCATTGATCGTCAGCCTTGGGCTGGCCTTCCTGATTTTCAGCTACCGCAATTACCCGCAGATTATCCAGAATGGTATTTCCCGCGAGCAGGCATACGCTGCGGCGATGGCTGCGCTGCAACGCGGTGATGATGAAGCAGTAGAACAGGCATTTCGCCGCATGCTGACCGCCGACCCCGATTTTGCCGATGGTCAGGCCGAATTTGCCCGCTGGCTGCTGGCTGAAGGTCGGTATGACGAAGCCTGGCAGGTGATCGGTTCCTATCCAACCCACCGTGGTGATCTCGTGCGTGGTGCATTGGCGAGGGCGCAGGGCGATCTTGAAGCAGCGAAGGTGTTATTGCGCGATGTGGAAGAGCGCGCCGGCGAGGACGCGCAACGGCTGGCAGTGCGCTGGTTATCACCGGCACCGACGACGGCGTTAACCCTGGGTGATGATCTTGATCTGGGGTATCTGTATGGCTTCTCATTCGGTGAGCGCACGGGTGATACAACGTTCCGCTGGTTGCAGGGTGAAGGTGCTGTGCGCCTGCCGTTGCCAACACCGCTGATCGGCAACGAGATCCTGACACTACGGCTGGCGGTGCCGCAACCGACGAACCTGACGGTGACGATTGGTGATCGGCGGTATGAGGTAAACGTTGCGCCGGGAGGCTGGCGGGTGTATCATCTGCCTGTACCTGCGCAGATGCAGGGGGCACGTGAGGTAATCATCTTGCTCAGCGCGCCGACATTCTTGCCGTATGAGCGTTTTCCCGGTAGTACCGATGCCCGTCCGTTGAGTGTGATGGTGCAGCAAATAGCAGTTCGGTGAAGTATCATGCAACAGATAGACACGACAGCCCAAACAGAACCGGTTGTGGTTCAGACATATCCCTTTACAGTAAGTGTGGTCATCCCGGCCTACAACGAGGCGCATGGGATCGCTCAGGTCATTGAGCGTGTGCGAGCGGTATTACCCGAGGCTGAGATTGTGGTGGTGGATGACTGCTCGCAAGACGATACGGCCACCGTTGCACATACGGCAGGTGCGCGGGTTATCCGTCATCCCGTGAATCGCGGCAACGGTGCCGCCGTTAAAACTGGTATTCGCCGCGCTCGTGGTGAGGTCGTTTTGCTGATGGATGCCGATGGACAGATGGATCCGCGCTACATTCCCGATCTGTTGGGAGGCATTGCCGCCGGTTATGATATGGTGGTGGGGGCCCGTACCCGCGAGACACAGGGCGACTCGATCTTTCGGCGCTGGGGCAATCGTGCCCTCGATGCGCTCGGCAGTTATCTGGTAGAGACCGAGGTGCGCGATTTGACCAGTGGTTATCGGGCGATGCGCCGCGATGTCATCATGGAGTTCATCAATCTCTTGCCCAATCGCTACTCCTACCCCACTACCAGCACGCTGGCGTTGCTCAAAGCGGGCTACCACGTCGGCTATGTCCCGGTCACCGGACAACGCCGGCAGGGTGGGCGAAGTGGGCAAAAGCTCCTGCGCAACGGCATCCGGTTCGGGCTGATCATTTTGCGGATTGTCTCACTCTTCGCACCATTGCGCGTCTACTTTCCGGTAGCGCTCTCGATGCAGGGGTTGGCTCTGCTCTCGTTTCTGATCAGCTTCTTTATCACCGACCCCTTCCGTTTTCATATTCCCAACTCGGCGATGGGCTTATTTGTTGGCAGCATTATTGTCTTTATGTTCGGACTGAACGCCGAACAGGTTGCCGCACTCCGCTTTCAGCGCCCCCTGCGTAGCAATGAAGAGGAGTAGTTCGTGATGCGTGTTCTGCTTTCGTGGCTACTCCGTCTGGTCGGGCCGGCGCTGTTGCTGTGGTTTATCGTGACCTGCGATCTCAACCTGTTGTGGCAGACTATGCGTTCGGCTGATCTGGTGCCGGTTCTCTGGTCGCTGGCCCTGCTGCCACCGTTCATTATCATCAAGTCGTGGCGATGGATTCAGATCATGCGGGCGATGAATCTCTCCCTCGATCTGCCAACGGCCTGTGCCCTCTACATGGTCGGTATCTTTTACGGAACGACAACGCCGGGGCAAGCTGGTGATCTGTTGAAGGCGATGTATCTGCGCGAACGGGGTCAACCGACAGCGCCGGCACTGCTCTCGGTTGTGCTGGATCGGCTGTGTGATCTGATCATTATGGCCCTGTTGGGGATGATTGGCGTCTTCGCGCTGGGTCAGCTCCTCCCCAGCCGTGAGCTACAACAGATGATCGTGATCGCGATGGGTGTTGGTCTGCTCACGATCACGGTGGTCTTGACGGCAAGGCGGCCACGTTCGTGGGTGCTGACCACACTCTTGCCGCGATTTGCGCCACGGCTGCGCTCCCGCCTGGATCGCTGGAATGAGCAGATGCACAGTCTGACGCTGACGCCGACCCTTATCGCAACGCTCGGTGGGGCAACGCTGGTCTCGGCCTTTTTCACCTTCTTCCGACTCTGGTTGCTCTTCCTGGCCCTTGATCTAAGTGCCGTGCCGTTCCTGGTCTTTGTTGGTGCATCGGCGTTGATTGCCGTGTTGCAGGCATTGCCCATCTCGATTGGCGGTCTTGGCGTGCGTGATGTGGTACTGGTCGCGATTCTCGCCGCCTACGGCTATTCACAAGAGCAGGCGTTAACGCTATCGGCGCTCTTCTTGCTCATCAATGTTGAACACATTATCGTCGGCTTTATCGTTTCGTTATGGTTTCCCCTCGGGCGAAGTGGTACAATTACTCCATGACATATCAGCGCTACGCGACCGTGTATGATGGTAGCGGTCAGATACGTTTTGCGCTGCTGACCGCCCTCTATCTGGAAGAGTTGTTGCAACGCCATCCGGTGTACGGGCGACGGGTGCTGGACGTTGCCTGTGGTACCGGCACGCTGCTGGCAATTCTGGCCGAGCGCGGCTGGCAGGTAACGGGAGTCGATGCTTCGGCAGCGATGCTGGCACAGGCGGCGGCGAAGCTGGCCGAGGTACCGGTGCCGGTTGAGTTGCGACAGGGTGATATGCGAGAACTGGCGCAATTGCTGCCGGCGCATACGTTTGATCTGGTGACGTGTACTTACGACAGTCTCAATTACCTGATCGGGAGTCATGACCTGGCGGCGTGTTTGCGCGGCGTGGCGCGGGTGCTGGTGCCGGGTGGATTGTTTGTCGCCGATATGAATACTCGCCACTTTTTAGCCGTTGATTGGGGTGAGTACGCTTTTCATGAACAGCCGGGCTATGTCCAGGTCGAACGAACCCATTTCGATCCGGCGGCTAACCTCTCTACCATGTGGCTGACCGGTTTTATTGGCAACGACCGCGATGGTTACGAACGATTTGACGAGCTGCATATCGAACGGGCATATCCCAATGACCTGGTGGCTGCGCTGATCGAGGCAGCCGGTCTGAAGATCGAAGGATGCTACGACGGCTTTACCTTTCAACCGCCAACTGATACAACTCAGCGTATCTGCTGGGTTGCCCGTAAACCACTATGCCAAAACTACTGATTCTATCAACCGGTGGTGCGTTAGCGATTCGACGGGCGTTGGGTGCCCGTGATGATCAACTGACCGTGCGGCCCGATCTCACGGTCGTGATTGAAGAGTTTGCCAATCTGCCGGGTAGCCATCTTACGCCACAGCAAATCTTTGCTCTGGTACAGCGCATCCAACAGGTGCGTGATGGGTATGATGGTATTCTGGTTGCGACCGGCAGTGACACGCTGGAAGAGGCCGCCTTCCTCATCGATCTCTTACTCCCTGCCGGGTCGCCGGTCGTTATTACCAGTTTACCACGCCTCAGCACCGGTGGGGTGAGTGAGACGAATGGTCTTCAGGCTGCGATGGCTGTTGCGGCAACCCCGGCCGTTGCCGGCGCAGGAGCGCTGGTCGTGGTTGATAACACTATCTACGCCGCTGCCACGATTCAGATGCAGTTCAGTCAGGGGCCTGGTATGGTGACGGCGCCACTGGGTGCACTGGGACGGGTTGAAGGCGATCAGGTCAGCCTGCGCTTGCAGCCGGTAGGACGACAGCAGATCGCCGCGCCGCGCCTGGTTGAGCCGGTCGATCTGATACGCATTGGAGTTGGTGCCGATGATCGTCAGCTACGGCACAGTATTGCCGATAATGTCGCCGGAATTGTGATTGAGACGCTGGGTAGCGGACGAGTTCCACCCTGGTGGTTGCCGGCGATTGGCGAAGCAGTGCAGCGCCGGATTCCGGTCGTCGTGGTCAGCCGGGCCGGGGCCGGGGGGCTGGGTGATGAATTTGGCTACGTTGGCGCCTACCACGATCTGCGCAAGCTGGGGGTCATCTTTGCCCCCGATCTGAGCGGGATCAAAGCCCGCCTGAAGCTGATGGCTGCACTTGCCGTTGCCCGTTCTCCCGCTGAACTACGGGCGCTCTTTCGTTAGTGTGTTGATTTGGTTTGATAGGGAACATGAGCGTATTAAATCGCGTGAATATATTTCGTTGCATGCGCGATGGTAGAGAGGTGAACTGCGATGAATGTACTACCACCGCCGGAAGCAAAAGCGGCGTATGTTGAGCAAATGTTTGCCCGCATTGCCCGCGGCTACGACCGGGTCAATCGGGTGATGACGTTTGGGCTTGATCAGGGCTGGCGGCGTAAAGTGGTGGAATATGTTGCGCCACCGGTACACGGTCGTGCGCTTGATGTTGGTACCGGTACCGGTGATTTTTTGATCGAACTGGCAGCCTGGGCCCGTGAAGGGCTGGTGGTCGGGGTTGATTTTACCGTGCCCATGATGCAGGCCGGCCAACCGAAAATTGCTGACCTGGCCCAAAGTGGACGTGCTGCCTTTGTGGCCGGTGATGCGTTGCAGTTGCCGTTTCCCGACAACACCTTCGATGCGATTACCACCGGTTTCGTTTTGCGGAATGTCACCGACATCCCGGCAGCGCTGCGGGAGATGTACCGGGTGGCCCGGCCCGGTGCCACCATGGCGTGTCTGGAAGTAGCTCGACCACGGCATCCATTGCTGCGCTGGGGGCACCGTATCTATTTTGAGCACGTTGTACCGTGGATCGGGGCCTTGCTGGGTGGTGATCGCCGCGCCTACACCTATCTCCCACAATCGGCGCGTGCCTTTCCGCCTCCCGATGATCTGGCGGCAATGATGCGTGAAGCGGGCTGGAGTCACGTCTTTTACCGCCTCTATGGCCTGGGTGCGGTTGCAATTCATGTCGGTGCAAAAAAGATGTAGTGACAATGACCATCACTTCAAACACTTGCATGAGGTTGCCCCATGTACCACGACGATGATGATGACGATGAGATTCGACAGCGGGCCAGACGGCTGATGCGTTTGCGCCGTGAACGCGAATGGTTCGATGACGACGATTATTTGGATGTGCAACCCAGAATCGGTTATCGGTCACAGCCAATCCGAAGTGGTATTTCGGGTTCGGTCATCGTTCTCCTAATAGTCGTGCTGTTGATCGGGATTGGCGGTTTCTGGATAACACAGCGCATCAGTGCCCTTGGCAGTGCAATCCCGAATGTGCAGGTGATCGTCCAGACGCCGACACCCCAGATCATCAGCGGTGCGGCTGTCGTGCAGCGAATACAGCAACTCAGCCGACTCGAAACCAGCAAATACACCATTGAGCGGGTTATTGATATCCGCCAGGGCAGCAATATTCCGATTATCGGTGATTGGCTGGCCAGCGATGCGATATTACTCATCGCTCACGGCACGGTGGTGGTAGGGGTCGATCTGAGTCAGATCACCCCTGATGCGGTCACTGTTTCGCCTGATGGCCGGCAAATTACCGTGCGTCTACCACCGGTACAGGTCTTTAGCGCAACCCTTGACAACAGCAAAACTCGTGTCTACAGTCGTGAACGTGGTTTACTGGCTCCAGACAATCCAAATCTGGAGACAATAGCTCGCCAGGCGGCTGAACAGCAAATTCTGCAGGCAGCCTGCGAGGATGGGATTATGGAGGAGGGTACGCGCAATGCAGAGCTGGCACTCCGCCAGTTTCTGGGCCTGATCGATGGTGCAGTTGTCGAGGTCGTGACCTCACCTCCAGCATCATGTACGGTCTCGCCATGATGGAAACGATAAAGGCGCTTCACATGAGTGTTCCGTATGGAGTAGTGATTGGGGGATTGGGAGAATACGCTGATGAATACCTGCTGCCTATCTTCATTGCGTCTGGTTATCAGATATGGATCACACGGGGGGCTGCCACTCTTTACGACACATTAAGTCGCCAGATCGATCTGGCGCTGGTCAGTATTCCAGATCAGTCGTATCTCGATCAGATTCCTGCACTGCTCAAACAATGGCAGGGAGTCTTCATGCTGATTGGCCCTCGTAATGATCAACTGGTGGTGGAGTCCTTTGCCCATGGTGTTGATGACTACATTGCCCGACCCTTCCGTACCGATGAACTCCTGGCACGGGTACGTGCGCAATTGCGCCGGCGACAGCGTTATCTACCGCTGCCGTTCACAGCCGGTCCTTTCACGTTTGATCTAGCCGCGCGCACCATCTCTTTTCGCGATCAACCACTTGATCTCGATCTGCCTGCATTCGCCCTCCTCACCGTATTAGCCGAAGCGCCAACCCGCCGGTTTACATCAACTGAATTACTAACGCTCGTCTGGGGTCGCGGACAGGCAAACAATCTCTCGCTCCTTGAGTCAACCTGGCAACGTGTGCGTCAGCAGATTGAAGGCGATGAAAGCGTCCTGGTTGGTGATATTACGCGAGAGGTGGCATTGTTACAGTGATGGCATTATACAGACGTTGAGGCGGTAATATGCTCCACATTGCGCTTAATGTATCACTTACCATGCGCGAACTGGCGTGGTCTGAACGCTTCGACACGGCGGCACGGCTCGGTTTCGGTACAGTCGAGTTCTGGTGGCCGGATGGGGTTGATCTCAAGGCAATCAGCCGCCAGTTGCGTGATCTCGATCTGCAAGTAGCACTGGTCAATTTTGCCGCCGGTGTGCTGGCCCATGGTGAACGAGGGTTATTGAACCATCCGGAACGGCAACATGAGTTTCGCGCCAATGTTCCGGTGGCGCTGGAGTTTGCCCAACAGATTGGGTGTCGGCGACTGAATGCCCTGGTTGGTAAGCTCCTGCCCGGAGAAGATCGCGCTTCACAGATGTCACGGGTACGCGAGAATCTGGCCTGGGCTTGCGAGCAGGCAGCCGCAGCCGGGATTGAGGTGGTCGTCGAGTCGCTCAATGCCTGGGAAAACAGTGGCTATCTACTGACCAACACCGCCGAGACGCTGGCATTTCTGGCGAGTGTTGGTGCACCGAATCTGCGCTATCAGTACGACTGTTACCACATGCAGTTGATGGAAGGAAATATCACTCGCACGATTCGCGAACACGTTGCTCGGATTGGTCATATTCAGGTCGCCGATGCTCCCCATCGCCACCAGCCCGGTACCGGCGAACTGCATTTTCCGTACATCTTCCGGGCAATTGTTGAGAGTGGCTACACCGGTTTTGTCGGTCTGGAGTTCATCCCTGACCGTGAACTGGCCGCTTGCCTGGAATGGCTACCCCCAGATCGTCGGCAACCGATAGCGCTTGAAGCTATGCGCTGGTCGGCAGTGGGTGAAGAACAGGAGCGTTAATCGCTCTAGTCATGACGCCGCGATGTTTGCCCCAAACCTGGCGTTGTGGGGATTGCATAGTGTGTCTCGTTGTTATCCATCATCGACAGAAAGTTACACATGACACCACAGGTCGGTTTTGTCGGGCTTGGGATTATGGGCAAACCGATGGCCCACAATCTCCACCGTGCCGGCTTTTCGGTTATGGTCTGGAATCGCTCACGCCAACCAATGGATGAACTGCCTGCTGAAGGTCTGCATTCTGCCGAGAGTCCTCCGGCGCTGTGCATCCGCCAGACCCGTGCGCATCCGCGTTCCACTGACGATCCCCAGCGATACCTACGGTGACGCGCCCAATACGCACGATCAACGGTGTATCCGCGTGCATCCGCCAGACCCGCGTGTATCCGTGTTACCTAAACCATTCTGTTTCAAGGGTGTCTACGCTGCCCGATTAGAGCAAGATGATTGGGCCTTTTCTGGACGTTCAGGTGCGAGTCGGCGAACGATTACAGCCAGCGTCACCCAAAGCGGTACAAAGAAAATGAAAGCTAACTGGATATACAAGGACTCAACTGAACTGAAAAGATAATTGATTGCCTGTGGTATACAGTGAAGACAAGGCTGGAATCGATTGTAAGCTCATAAGGTAATATTCTCGATATTTTTCAATACCAATCGCAGCATAGCCGATTGCTTCTGCCGCAGCAATGGTCGATCCAGAACCCATAAAAGGATCAAGGACTACTCCTTCGCCAAGAGGCAAAGAGGCATACACAATTTGGCGCAGAAACGATTGTGGTTTCAGGCTTGGGTGATTTGCTATCGCCCGCTCCTTTTGCGGTGTGCGTTCACTTTCGATAACATCTTCAAAAGGATTACCGTCTTGTTTACGGCGCAATCCCCCTGTTTGGAAAAGCCGTAAACACTCACTTACGGTCATGCCGTCTGGAATAGGTTTTCGGAAAATACCCCAGGGTTCGTAGCAACCGCGTGGCATTGAGCAAACATCGGGGAATTCTTCCTCAGCATTCTTTGGTCTATCACCACCGCGAAGCGTTCGGACCAACCGAACAACCTGTCCACGAAACTCGAAACCGGCCTGAACAATGGCAGTAAAGACTATTTGGGAAAGAAAAACATTTGATGCAAGAAATACGTGGCCACCAGGACGTAACACTCGTAAAGCCAGCCTGGCCCACTCGTAAAAGTAATGTTGTATTCGTTCTCTTTCCTTTGGATTTAGTGCAGTAAATCTTGGTAAGGGTGATCTGGTATGACCATCAAAAGATGGCGGAATGCGCCAGATTCCTCCATTGCCATTTGAGCGCTTTTCCAATTGCTCAGGATCGTATTCCTTCACGCCGTAGGGGGGATCGGTGACAATGGCATGAATGCTATCGCCTGGGACTTCGCTTAGCCATTCAAAACAATCAGCATGTATGACTACAGATTTGGTAAAAGAGTGAAATTCATGGTTAAGGGTGTAAGTCTGTTCGAGATAGTTGATTGACATTATGATCACCTGAACATTTTCGACAACCTGGTATACCGAGACGATTTCACGGAAGGTTAATCAATCATCTGCGTTTTCTAAAGTATTGGGTGCTGATAATCTTTATAAATATCGTACAATAGAACAAATGTTTTGTCAAGAACATCTGTCTGGCAAGTTTGACTTTTTCCGGTCTTAAAGCTGGTTGTACATGTTCACCGTTAAGATATGCTCTTGCGCGGAAAGATAGAAAGATATCCGCTCAGGCCACTATCCGGCAAAAAAGGCACCAGCCTAACGCATCATTGTAGTGACCAATTGCCATAACATCATTTCCATCTTTGCAAAATGCTGCGATGGGGCCTGAATCGCCCGGAACGAAAGCTGTTGTGTTGAGCACTCCATTGCACCGGGAATAATGCCACTCGTCCTGTCTTCCCCCATTCCTGCAAGCGCGGACTTCCGGTCTACCGGTACTGGTCTGGAAGGGATCAACCGCATCCATCCTAACCACCAGTCTTGAATGCACATCCCCCTCCGCAGCAAAACATCACCTGCAATACACGCAAAAGCGAGGTGGACATCCACCCCGCTCTTATGAAGTATCACCACCCTACCGCGCTACGCCGTCACCGCGTCGCCTGGCTAATTCCTGCCAGCGGTTGCGCCACATCGTCACCCAACTCGTACCGCGCAACCGCCAGGTACCGACGATGCCGTATGGCAGGAAGAGCACGATGAGAATGTACACGATCCCAAACAGCAGTGGCCATGCCGGCCCGAAGAAGAAGTTCAGCCAGTACCCCAGCAGTTGGATCACGGCGGCGCCAAGCATCGGCCCGATCAGCGAACCGACGCCACCAATGATCGTCATCAGGAGCGCATTGATCGTTGTCCCTACGCTGAGCACCGCCGGGTTTGCGTTGAGATTCCACAGTGCGTTGAATGCACCGGCCAGCGCTGCCATAACACCGCTGATGGTGATGGCGATCAGCTTGTAGGTGAGCGTATGGTAGCCCAAGACTCTGGCCCGTACCTCGTTGTCGCGGATCGCCATCATCACCCGCCCGGTTGGCGAATTGACGACCTGGCGGGCCAGGAGATACATCACTACTGCAAATCCTAACGCAAGATAGTAGAAGCGCAGACGTTCGTTGGTCGGGCTGATCCACGCCGGTACCGGAATACTTTGCAACCCATCCTCTGCCCCTGTCCACTGGCGAAAGTCGGTTGCTTCGGCCAGGAGGAAGAACATCTGGGCAAAGGCCAGTGTCACCATCGCGAAGTAGACACCGCTGACCCGCAACGAGAGCAGGCCAACGATCAGGCTTTGCAGTACCGCAATGACGATGACGGCCACGAATGCTGAGCCGAGATCCCAGCCGGCATGTTTGAGCAAAATCCCAATCGTGTAGGCACCTGTGCCGAAGAAGAGGGCGTGGCCGAAGGAGAGAATGCCGGTATAGCCCATCAGAATGTCGTAGCTCATCGCAAAAACGGCCAGAATGAAGACCTGGATGAGCATACCCTGCCAGAATTTCGGTATCCCACTGTCAATTGGCTGCCCGGTGAGCAGTGCTATCAGATAGGGGAAGGCGATCAGACCGCCGATCAAGGCCAGACCGGCCCATTGTGGTGCTTTCAAACGTGTCAGCATCGCCTACTCCTTCTTCCCAAAGAGACCTGCCGGGCGCAGCAAGAGCACCAGCGCCATGATCAAGACTGTTGAAGCGCGCGCAATTGAAGGTGAGAAGGTGATCGCTTCGCTCATCCACGGTAGTTGGATGCCGGTCAGGACAATCTGGTCGCCAAAGGCGCGCGCCAGCCCCACCAGCAGCGCACCCATCGCTGCACCGGTGAAGCTGCCCATTCCCCCGATCACCACGGCGATAAAGGCCTGTAACTGAAACTCCTGTCCCAAACCAGGACTAATACCGAGGAATGGTGCCGCTGCCACCCCGCCCAACGCGGCAAGGCCGGCTCCAAGTGCAAAGACCAGAGTGAAGACGCGGCGAACGTTGATCCCCAATGCCTGCACCATTTCGCCGTCCTGCACGCCGGCCCGAATGATCATCCCCAGGCGGGTGCGGCGTAAGAGGAGGGCAATGCCGATAAACATGGCAATGCCCAGGGCAATAATAAAGATGCGATAACTGGGGAATGGTCGCCCCAATACGTCAATACTGGCACAGTTGTCGCGGAGCCAGGCGATCAGGTTGGGTGATGGGCAGTCAGGTCCGCGACGGCTAAACCATTCGGGCAATTCCATAAAGTAGCCACCCGGCCCCCAGATGCCTTTCACCAGCTCGGTGCCGACAAAGACCAGCCCCAGTGTGACCAGTACCTGATAAATAGGCCGGCTGTACAGCGGGCGAATCAGGCTCCATTCCATCAGACCACCCAGCGCTGCGCCACTGGCGGCCCCGATCACCAGGGCCAGGAGAAAGCGGATGTTTGCGTTGATGCTCAATAGCCAGCCTTCGGCAGCGAGGCGGAATGGTGCGATGATCAATGCCAGCGCAAGCATACTCAACCCCAGGACGAGATCGGCCCTCGTTGGTGGCCGAGAGTGTTCCTTTCCGATCAGAAAGGCGATCCCCGCAATGAAGCCGGCTACGCTCAACCCTACCGTTCGTCCGATGAAGATAGCAGTTGGCGCCTGCGCTTCCTCAGTAGGCACTCGCCCACCTGAACTGAGCGCAGTGGTGGCCAGCGGTGCCAGCTCGAACCCCCAAAGTGCCAGCCCGCCCACGATGAATGCCCCAAGCCAGAACCACCAGCGCGGTGCCTTCATTCGATTGGTGGGGAACCAGCGCGTCAGGAGCCACCCCGCTACAAACGCCAGCACAAACGGCATAGTGTTCAGCAACAAACGCGGGTTGGCGTAGAGGGTAAAGCCCACATAGGCACCGATCATAAACAGTGTCCCATGGGCGAAATTGAGTACATCCATCAGGCCGAAGATCAGTGAGAGGCCAGATGTGACTAAAAAGTAGAGTGCCCCCAGCGTCAGGCCAGAGAGGAGAATACTGGCGAGAACACGCGGTTCGTAATGGGTGACTGCCCAGTATGCAAAGATCAATGTCGCACCGATCCCGGCCAGCAAGCCTCGTCGCTGTCGAATAAATTCATTCATGGATCTCCTCACTGTGGCACGATAACGGCGCGGCATCGTGCCGGTCGCTTGCAACGGTCTGACGAGCGTCATCTCTGCATTAGATGACGCGCTAAGCTCCTGCTGTCATCTCTCTTACCCGGCTCCCAGGTACCGGTTAATCGTTGCCTGATCGTGGACCAGGTCGGCCATCTTTCCGTGCTGAACACTGCGACCATCGTCGAGAATGTAGTATTCGTCGGCCAGTTGGGCTGCCATGGCAAAATTCTGTTCAACGAGCAAAATCGTTGTTTCCGTCGCCATCTGGCGCAACGCGGCCATAATTTGTTCAACGATGATCGGGGCCAGCCCTTCACTCGGTTCGTCAATCAAGAGTAAGCGATTCTCTGCTACCAGGGCCCGGGCAATCGCTAACATTTGCTGTTGGCCGCCGGAGAGCTTGCCGCCGGGATGGCGGTAAAAGCGCTTCAGGTCGGGGAAGAGGCTCATAATCAGGTCGCTCCGTCGGGCCAGATCACCGCGTTTACGTTCGGCGAGCCGCAAGTTCTCCTCGACGGTGAGATCGCGAAAAATAGCCCGGTGTTCAGGGACGTAGCCGACCCCCAGGCGAGCAATGTCATACGCCGGACGCCCGTTGATCACTTCTCCGGCCAGGCGAATACTTCCCTGTCGCGGCGGATTCAGGCCCATGATCGAACGTAGCGTCGTGGTCTTGCCGGCACCATTACGCCCTAGCAGCGCGGTGATGCTTCCGCTTCTCACGCGCAGCGATACTCCTTCAAGAATGTGAAATTGACCGATATAGGTGTGAATGCTATCAACGTCCAGCAATATTTCGCTCATTGCCGACCTCCGGTGAAGGTCGTTCCCAGGTAGGCATCGCGTACCGCCTGATTGGCACTGATCTCAGCCGGGCTGCCCTCTGCCAGCACACGCCCCTGGTGCATCACCGTAATTGTTTCAGCCAGACTCATCACCACCGACATATTGTGTTCGACGATCAAAATCGTTTTGTTCGTTCCTTGCCGAATGTTACGCAGTAAGTCCAGCAACATCGGCACCTGTTCCGTTGCCATCCCTGCCGTTGGCTCGTCGAGCAGGAGAATATCGGCGTCACCGGCCAGCAGAATCGCCAGCTCAAGCCGACGTTTGTCGCCGTGGGGGAGCGTGGCCGCAATCTGGAGTGCCCGTTCGTGTAAGCCAACCTGTTGTAACGCTGCGTAGGCCCGTTCGCTGTACCTGTGGAGCTGGCTTGCCCGCTTCCAGATGTGCAGATTATCCCGTCCACGAGCCTGCGCAGCCAGACGAACATTTTCCAGTACGGTCAGGGTTGGAAAGATGTTGGTAATTTGAAACGACCGCCCGATACCGAGATGGGCCATTCGATGCAGGGGGACGTGCGTAATCTCACGATCACGCAAGAAGACCCGTCCCGCTGTCGGTTTGAGATAACCGCTAATCAGATTGAAAAGAGTCGTCTTTCCAGCACCATTCGGCCCAATAATCGCATGCACGCTTCCAGCGCGCACCCGCAGATCGACGTGATCAACGGCGCGCAGGGAGCCGAAATCACGGGTCAGGGCCTGGGTTTGAATGATCCATTCGCTCACAAACGCACCTTCGCTTCCAGCATGTGCCGCGCATGCCCACACCGGCATGCGCGGCGAGTGTAACGGTTACTTGCAGCGTCCTAATGCTGCCGGTACAGCACAGGGCGGTGCCGTCTGTTCGGGAGTGAAGAGGGTGACCAGCTCGAAGAACTTGAAGTCAGGATCGTTGGTGTTGAGCAGGCGCACCAGGGTCATCGGCTGGAGGAGTACGTGATCTTCGGTCCGCACCGTGTAGGTTCCCTTCGGCCCGTCGAAGGTCATCCCTTCGAGAGCGGCAATCAAGCCATCGGCAGCCGGATCGCCATTGGTCTCTTCCAACGCCTTGACCAGCATGATAGCGGCGTTGAAGCCACTCTCTGTGAAGAGATCAGGAGGAACGCCATACGCTGCTTTGTGGCGTTCGACCAGCCAGTTATTCACCGGATTATCGAACAGGCTGTAGTGATAGACACTCACACCGACCGAACCGATGGCATCGGCATAGCCGTTGACCATCGTCTGATTGTCACCAAACCCGGTCGCAACTGTCATGACATCGAACACACCCAGTTGCTGCATCTGCTGGAACATGGGCACGAAACCGGTTCCCGACCAGGTCACGATCAAGACTTCTGCCCCAGAGTCGAGGAGCTGGTTGATGTACGGGGTGAAGTCGGTCGTATCCGGCGGTGCAAAGACGGTACCGGCACCCTCTGCGGTGTCATTGAGCACGAATTCGCCACCGAGGGCTTTGACCGTGAGGTAGAATGCGCCCGCTGAACCGCGACCGAACGCATTGTCTTGCGCAATCTGCACGAATTTCTTGCCGGTCTGCAAGAGAGCGGCGCTCATGGTGAGGGCGTCTTGCACGCTGGTACGACCGGCGCGGAAGGTGTAGATGTTAAAATTCTCGCCGGTGAGGGCCGGGGTAGCTGCCGGTGCTGCGATATAGACGATCTTATTCTCGGCGGCAACTGCCGAGATCGCCAGTGCTACCGGCGAGCTGGGTGAACCAACGAGCACGTCGGCACCATCACTCTCGATTGCCTCGCGGGCCAACGAGACCCCGGTCTCTGGATTACTGGCGGTATCTTTCACCACCACATTGATTGGCCGGCCTGCCACCTGATTGGTACCGTTCGTCGCATATTCCAGGCCGAGCGTGAAGCCGCGTTCAAGCATCGGGCCGTAGATAGCCAGCAAACCAGAGTTGTCGGTCATTAGCCCAACCACAATCGGTTCGCCGGTCGTGGCCGCGGTGGTTGGTGCCGCAGTTGGCTCTGGGGCGGTGGTCGGTACGGCGGTTGGTTCAGGCGCGCTGGTCGGTGCCGCAGTCGGTTCTGGGGCTGCGGTTGGCTGTGCGGTCGACCCACCGCCACACGCACTCAGCGCGAGGGCAAAGACTATCAGCAACGTGATAGCCAGTTGGCGGACAAAACGGACAGTGTGCATCGGTCGCTCTCCTTTGTCACAGACATCTGCATTATTCCGGCGGGCGGTTGCCCGAACAACATAGCGTGTTACACTTGCGGCACCATCACGAGTGCCTCGCCATCAACAATCAGGCGTTGGTCACTGCCGGTACACTGCGTGCGGAGCGTAACCAGTGGTTTATCGGTCCGAATATGGGTAATGGTCACCGTTGCGGTAAGCATCTCGCCAATACGGGCCGTATCGTGGAAGATGAGTTCCTGGCGGAGATATACTGACCCCGCTCCCGGTAATTTGACACCCAGCACGTGGGAAAACAGCGCACCGATCAGCGGTTCTGGCACAGTCTTTTGCGGTTGGTCATCGCAGAGCCGTGCATATTCGTCAATCAGGGCTTGATCGATCACGCGCTGGACGGTCGCCTGCATTCCAACGGTCAGCGCTGTCATACCGTTTCCTCCGTGGTCATTGTTGTGCGTTGCCGGTCGAGAAAGGCTTTCAAGCCAAGATCAGCCTCAATCGACTGAATACGCTCGCAATACACTTCTCGTTCACGATTGAGGGCGGCAGCGATCTGTTCCCGTTCCGCCCAGAGCAACCGGCGTGTGCAGGCGACACTACCCGGCATCTGCGTTGCAATCTGGTAGGCCAGGGCCTGGGCTTCGTCAAAAAGATGGCCGGGCGCGACCAGGCGGTTTGCTAATCCCCAGGCCACTGCCTCCTCGGCCGTGATCGGCCGTTCGAGAAGTAACACTTCGCCGGCACGTCGTTGGCCGATCAGTCGTGGCAAGAGCGTCGTCCACCCTCCTTCCGGCGACAGACCGAGGGTTGTCGCGTAGGCCGTGAAATGGGCATTGGGTGTCACCAGGACGATGTCAGCCACCACAACCAGCCCCAGCGCGCTTCCGTTCACCGGTCCCTGCACAGCGACAATGAACGGCACCGGCAGATCTATCAGCGTCAACATCACCTGATGCAACAGGCGCAACCCATGATCGGCGTAAGCGAGCCGGTCGGTTTGCCGGACCAGGGCTACCAGGTCAGTCCCGCACGAAAAATAGGTGCCACTGGCTTGCAAGACGATAGCCCGTAGTCCATGATGCTGACGTGCTGCAATAATGTGCGCTTCCAGCTCGGTTAACAGCTCTGGCGTCAGGCCGTTGTGCTGCATCGGCCGGTTAAGGGTGAGAGTTACAACCGGGCCGTTTGTTAGAATGGTTACCAGATTACTCATGCCCAACAATCAATCTTGTCTCACCACTACAGGCGACCTTACCGTCAGCACGGGTGACGTTGACCGTGCAATTGATCGTGTTATCGTCCTTACCGGTCACTTCCACGGTGACATGAACCGTATCACCGGCAAAGACCGGATTGGTAAAGCTGAGGGTCTGTTGTTGCTGTACCGCTGATGGAGCCAGGTTGCGCAGTGTGGCACGGATGTAACCGTAGAGCAGCATACCGTGAGCGATGGTGCGCCCAAAGCGCGTTGCCGCTGCGACTGCCGGATCGGTGTGAATCGGGTTCGTATCGCCGCTAATCGCCGCAAAGCGGTTGATGTCTTCCTGGCTGATCGTATGTTGCCGTTGATAACGGGTACCTGCTGTCAGTGCATGCATGCTCACATCCTCTTCAGGAAGCGCGTGCTGTTGCCAGATGGGGCAACAACAGCGCCAGGAATCGATCCGGTGCTTCGAGATTGGCCGAGTGACCGACCCCGGCAATAATCTGTGGCTCGACCCCCAGGGCCTCGGCTGCCCGCTTCACCGTCTCCGGGGTCACCAACGGATCGAGTTCGCCACCCATCACCAGTGCCGGGGCGCCAATCGTGCGCAGACGATCACCGGGTTTCCATTCACGCAGTGCATTGATTGCCCCGTTGGCAGCACTCAGCCGCTGCGAGTGACCGATAGTCACCAGTTCGCGCCAAAGTTCGTCATCTGGCGCGGTTGGTGCCATCGCCCTGATGGCCTGGGCAAAGAAATCAGGGTTATCTTTCAAGAGTTGTTGCCGATCTGGTTGATAGACCTCGTCGGGCATGCCATCAACCCATGGCGGTGCCAGCACGGCAATCGTTGCTACCCGATCAGGTTGATCGAGTGCGGCCTGCAAGACCACCGCCGCCCCCAACGAATGTCCAACCAGATGGCAGCGTTGGATGCCGAGGGCATCGGCGAAACGCCACAGATCGGCGGCCAGTGCGGGCATCCGGTAGTCGTGGTCTGGCCCCTGCGTGGCGCCTCGACCACGTAGATCGGGAGCCAGCCCACGATACCCGGCAGGGAGACGTTCGAGCACCCGTAGCCACCAGCCGCAACTGGCCCAATTGCCGTGCACGAAGATAATCGGCTCGCCTTCACCAACGTCAAGGTAGTGAACCTCAATATCTCCGGCCTGGATAACTGGCATAGCTTTCTCACTTTCCCGCTCAAGCCTGTTACCTGTTACGCAGGTGATCGTGGAATGCAGCGTTGAACTGGTCAGGATGCTCAATGTACGGCGTATGACCACATTCGGCGAAGACCAGCTCACGGAAGCGGCCACCGGCGGCGGCGTAGCGCTCCAGCACAGCGCGCGTTTGCCCGATCATCGGTTGCGGAGGATGGGCATCGGCGCCGGGCCAATCGGGTAAGATGCCGAGTTGACCGAGCGTACCAACATCGAAGAGCGACATATCGCTCACGATCTGGTCATCAGCACCACGCACCCACAAGATAGGGGGCTTCGGCTCCGCAGCCACAAAACGCTCGACCGCATCTCCAACGTAGAGGGGTGAAATGGCATTGATTGGTCCCCAGACCCCCGGTGCGACACCCGGCCAGTGCGGCGATGGCTTGAAATCGCCGGGGTAACGCTGCGGTCCCACCTTCTCACTTAGCATCGAGGCCAGCAATGCCTCTTCGCGGGCCGGGCGGAACGGTGGTTTCCAGTAGAACGTGTTCATGACAACTCTGGGGGCTGCGTTGCCTGCCTCTTCGGTAGTATCGCCGGCAGCCATACGCTCCACGAAGGCTTGATTGACCGTGCCGCCACCCGATCCGGCACCATCTGGCCAGCACAGCTCGCCGTTTAGCCCTTTGCAACCACCAAAACCGTAAGGCGAACCAGGTGCTACCAGGGTGGCCGTGATGATACGTTGCGGCACAGCCGCGATGAGATTGAACAGCACCACACCACCCAGTGAATGCCCCACCGCGTGGCAGCGATCAATGCCGAGGGTATCGATCAAGGCGATCAGATCGTCAACCCAGTCACCGCAGCCACGGGTCGCATCGATCAGCAAATCCTCGGTCTCACCGTAACCGCGCAGATCGGGCGCAATCGCGCGAAATTGTGCCGGCAACGCCAGCATCGTCTCTTCCCAGAATGTGGCCGACGAGGCATTACCGTGGATGAACAGCACCGCTTCGCCGTCAGCCGGGCCACTGCTCAAAACATGCATCTGCAAACGACTGGTTGCCACCATCGTCGAAGTGATACCGGGTAATGTTGGAATCTTGCTCATAGCGTTCTCCGCTTCATACCTGCAACTGCTGAAACATGTGTTTGATAGCCTGCTTATCAATCTTGCCGGCACCGGTCTTCGGTAATTCAGCGAGGGTGACAATTCGTTTGGGTAGTTTGTAGCGCGCCAGACGCAGCCCGGCAAAAGTGATCAAGTCCTGTTCCGAGAAGGTACTGCCGGGACGCACCACCACCGCCGCCCAACCAACTTCACCCCAGTGAGGGTCTGGCATACCGACCAGGGCCACTTCCGCGACGGCCGGATGGCCGGCCAGCACACTCTCAACCTCGGCGGGATAGATGTTTTCGCCACCCGAAATGATCACATCCTTCAGCCGCCCAACGATCCGAAAACAACCATCGGCATCGAAACTGGCCAGATCACCCGTGCGCAGCCAGCCGTCACGAAAAGCCGCAGCCGTCTCGGCAGGACGGCGCCAGTAGCCGGCGCAGACATGAGGGCCACGGATCTGCAATTCGCCAATCTCATCAACACCACATTCCCGACCATCAGCCGCAACCACCCGCACATCGATAAACATCAAAGGGTAGCCAACCGCCCCTGGCTTCTCCCGCACCAGTTCGGGTGGCAGCCAGAAGGTATTGGGACCGGCTTCGGTCAGGCCATACCCGGTCTTGAAATCGATCCCGCGTGCCCAAAAGGCATGAAACACCGGTTCCGGACAGGGCGCACCACCGCTGATAACAATCCGCATCCGGCTAAAATCAACCGTCGGCCAGCGTGGATGTTGTTGCATAGCGATGAACATCGTGGGCACGCCGAAAAAGAGCGTCGCCGGGCCGTGGTCGATGAGATCGAAGACCTGATCGACGTTGAACGAGCGACAAACAATCGAGGCACCACCGATCTGCAGCAGGGGTGCAGTAAAGACATTCAGGCCGCCGGTGTGAAAGAGCGGCGCATTGAGAATGGCAACATCATCGGGGCGCAACCCCCAACTCATCACCGTATTCACGGCATTTGCAGCAATGCTGCGATAGGTAAGAATTGCTCCTTTCGGCAAGCCGGTGCTACCACCGGTGTAACAGATCACCCACGGATCATCCCAGCTCAGCGGTACTGCCTCGAAATGGGTAGGAAAGGCATTCCGCCGGGCTATGGTCAGATCGGATGGATCGGCTGCCGGCGCATCATCGATTGCCAGCCAGTGGGCGACAAAGGGTGTCTGTGGACGCAGTGCCAGTGACATCGCGGCGTATTCGGGGCCATACGCCAGCACGCGCGGCTCGCCATCAACGATCAAATCGCGCAACTCGGCTGCGGTGAGGCGCCAGTTCAGGGGCTGAAAAATCGCCCCCAGCTTTGCACAGGCAAACCACAGATCGAGCAGATCGACGCAATTCTGGGCCAGGGCCGCGACCCGATCACCACGTGCCACGCCCATATCGCGCAACAGATGCGCCGTCTGATTGACCCGCTCATTCCACTCGCGGTAGGTGAGCGGTTGCATGCCGTGTTGGGCATCGAACAGGGCAACCCTGGTCGGAGACAACCGGGCACGACGGCCAAGCCAATCACCGAGATACATCACATCCATGTGTCGTGTGCGGCGTCACCGCCGCGATAGCGCAAACGCGCAGCTTACAACCGGGGATTTGATGGCGAGGGTAGCAGAAGGAGGTTGCTGAGCGGTTACAAATTGGTAACAGGGATGGGGTAATTACGTTCGTAGCGAAAGTGTTCGTATCTGACGAATATTGTTCCGGCTTGTGACCATTGTTCGCCTGACAGGTGCCACGATTCTTTGTTTGTTGGCGAGTAGATTAAGGGGCTATGTGAAAACGCTGATGGAATAGGGGTTGCTCTACGTGTCAGGTAAACCTGATATCAATTATTCGGATAAGCTCTGAGGATCATCGTATTTGCACACGTTTGTATGGTTGATAGGGAGAATAAAGAATGAACATACCAGCAAAGCAGTACGCTCTGACAGTGCTTATTGGTGTGATCTTGTTTCTTGCTGCTGGAATTGCTCCTCCCGCTTTACAGGCAATAGAAGAAACTAACCCATTAACGGTTAATAATCCATCATCGCTACATAATGAATGTCCTTCAGTCGGCGGATGGATGTGGACTCCTGGCCCGATGATGCCAGAAATAGCCCACAAAGTTCAACACATCCTGCATTCGGAAGGAATTGATGCCCAGGTGATGGCGCGGAGTTTTGGCGAAACTGACCCTTGTGGTCATTTTAGACCCTATGAGATAGACTTTTCAATTACAATTAATCGTCCTTTTACTTCGCTAACATCTGAACAGCAAACGCTCAGTGAAACAATACAGGCTGCGCTGGCAAACGTTGCACATCACGCTGTCGGTAATGTCCAGATCACGTTCGCTTCTCACAAGAGCACTGTCACGGTACGATACGATGATCTATTGGCATCTACAGCGAATCAAACCTCTCCATCCATCAGCAACTCGAATATACCCCCTCACCATCACTCATCCTTCAGTGGCGGTATGCAAAGTCTGCCGTATGATATATTCCTCCCAATCGTTGCTCGCTCGTTTGCACCTGCCGAAATTATTGTCAGAAAGGTGTATGTCATCGTATATGACCCAATTCTAAGTAATGGGCAGCATCTGAGTGACTAGAACTCATTTCAAAATTCGGTCAACGCACCACAACATGATAGCGACGAGACAAAACGCACGAGAGCTATGCAGATGACGATCATAGCGCACCACCAACCGACGATACGTGTCCATCCACGCGAAGCACCGCTCGACCGTCCAGCGGTGCTGATAGCTTGCGCCGGTACGCAGCGGACGCCCGCGCTTTGGCCGCTGACGATTGCGCCGCTCACGAGATGGCATGGTGGGTGTGATCCCACGCCGACGCACGTCGCTGCGCAACGCTGCACGGTCATCGGCGTTATCCGCCACCACTTCGTTTGGTCGCGTGCTGGGCCGGCCGCGTCGGCGTGGCACCCGAATGGTCCGCACCGTCGCTTCAGCCAGGGTGCGTTCGTGCGGGTGTGCGCTCGCCACGTGCAGGCCGATGGGCACACCAGTGCCATCTACCACGACCATCACCTTGGAGCCTTTGCCGACCTTCGTTGTGCCTCCGCCAGTGCCCCTTTTTTCGCTGGAACGAAGCTGCCGTCCAGCAACGCGTGTGCCCAGTCCAGCTTGCTGTCGGCGTCGAGGCGGCTCAGGAGCGTGCGCCAGATGCGCTCCCACGTCCCGTCCTGCGACCACGCGTGCCATCGTCGCCAGCAGGTGCTGGGGGACCCGTACTCCTTTGGCAGGTCTGCCCAGGCACAGCCGGTGTGGAGCACATACAGCATACCATTCAGTGTCCGGCGGTCGTCGTTGCGTGGACGACCCCGCGCACGTGGTTTCTTGGGGATAAGCGGTTCGATCACCGCCCATTGGTCGTCGGTGAGATCATGTCTGCTCATACCACTATTTTAGCATAAGAAGACATTTTTGAAATAGGTTCGAAGCTATTTGCGGTATAAAGGTTTACAATATGAACACTAGAGGTTTACCACGTACAGTACAACGAGTCATTGTTCCACCAATAAAGTGTCAAGGAATTAAGACTAAACTGACTAAGTTTATTCTAAGCAATATCTCCTGGCACGGTCAGGGACGATGGATTGAGCCATTTTTAGGTTCAGGAGCTGTACTTTTCAATGTTCAGCCCGATTATGCAATTGTGAATGATATCAATCCTTATATCATACGCCTGTATCAGATGATATATGAAGGAAAAATATTTCCTGAAACTGTACGAAAGTATTTGACAGAAGAAGGAAAGAAGCTATTATTAGAACTTATTTCATAATAAAGTTGTACTGTCGCGCTCTAATAACTATCTCCGGTGCCATCACGCGCTGAATAGGTTGCCTTGATCGCTTATCATCCGCGTGTGGCGTAGTTTGGAGTGCGGCAGCCATGCTGCCGCGCCAGCCGTACACACGATCCGGCACGTGTCACGTCGTTGACCCGGCTGGTCACGCGGAGGCCAGGTTTGCTCGTCATGAACATCGAATCGAGTGGCAATGAAGAAGATACCTTCTCGTAGATGTTTTTTGAAATAGGTTCTACAATGCAATCGTGAACTCGCCTGCCTTCGATATTTGTGGGCGGGCGAACCGGGGTGAGATAGATGAGGTGTGGATATACAACGGTCCCTGGTTTGGTTTCTATGAGTCTACACTGGTAGGACCGAATGCGTATTTCTATAATTCTATGCCGGTACCGGGTCCGCACTCGTGCAATCGCATCATACCGATTATGGGGCCAAGCCCTGAGCGTGATCTGGATAGTGCCATTCATAATTTTGGGCATCGCGCAGAATCGACAATGACCAGAGTGTACGGTAGCTGGCAGCAAAACCGCACTACTCACAATTGGGAGAGGTTTGCATTAGTTAAGGCGTTGTCGCCAAATTACTCGTATAGTGGATGTGGCAATATTCACTATCCGCCGAATGGTGTACGTGATTACGATTACACTAATCCCTCTACAGTGTTGTCGAATTGTGCCGATTTTAGTAATTACCCAAACCTTAGCAATCCTTTGAGTACGGCAACACCTGTTTCTTGCTCGCTATGGAACTGTAATCATCTTGGTTTTCTGGAGTTTTGGTTCAGCCATCTACCGGCAAAAACCGGATGTGGTCCCGATTCGATTGCCAGTAACTGGTGGAAGTATTTTAGCGATCCCCAACTGGCTCTGAATCCGACTTCACTTTGTCGGTAGCTACCTTGATGGATTGTGTAGAACCTGTTTCGTAAATATCCTGTCAGTCCGTTTCGTTATATTACGTGCGTGAACCGGGTTTCTGCACTGCCCGCACGGATGTCCGCCCATACGAACGACGCACCGGGGTAACCATACAAGGTGTGCGTCGTTCGCTTCATTATTGGGACTGTATCTGCGCGATGATGAATCAGACTCGACGTTGACGGAGGGTGTCAGGGCACAGACTTCAGTCTGTGCTACAATGCTACACTACCACACTACCGGTCAGGTGTGGTCAGCCCTTTCTGAAATAACGTTTAGGCTAGCAGGGAGGATTTGTGAAACGTCGATTATGGTATTACCTGCGATCAGTATTTACTATTTTGCAAAAGATTGTGAACTGGTATGTGTGTTTCGGTCTCCTATTCCGGCAAGGCGAGACGGTGATTAAGCTTAAAAATGGCTGTCAATTTAAAGTGCGTAGTTTAATGGATGTGTGGATTATTAAAGAAACCTGTCTTGATCGTGATTATGAGACATACGGAACTCCTATCCAGGATGGCTGGACTGTTGTTGATATTGGTGCGGGGCTGGGTGATTTTGCTGTTTCCGTCGCGTATGATCATCCGACATGTCGGGTTTTTGTCTATGAGCCGTTTCCGGAGTCGTTTCGCTTGCTGAAGGAAAATCTTGCCTTGAATGCGATCCAAAACGTGCAGGCATTTCCGTTCGCAGTAGGCGCATCATCAGAAGAGATGGTGTTGTTTGCTACCGGGGCAGCGGTGCAGCATTCAACAACATCAGCCACACAGGCTGTCGACTCCATAGTTGTACCTGGGCGTAGCCTGGATGATATATTGAATGAACACCCTATTGGGGTATGTGACTTTTTAAAAATAGACTGTGAAGGTGCTGAATTTGATATTCTGTTCAATGCGAGTGCGCAGGCATTACAACGCATTAAGCGCATCTGTCTCGAATACCACGATGGTGTAACGCAATTTTCTCATGAGCATCTGGTGGAATATTTACAACAACGAGGGTTCCACGTGCGAACTGCACGAAATCCAGTTCATGCCCATTTAGGTTTTTTGTATGCTTCTCAAGATAACTGATTGAACGTTCGTCTACAAGATTGTTTTTAGACATCTTCGAGCGCTGAGGTTGTTGTTTCAGTGCTGCTTGCAGGTGGCACGAGTGGTGGTATATCAGTACGAGACGTCATTGCTTGTGATCGCACCATCATCCTGGTACCGCTTCCCGCCCGGATTGCCGTGACGCATCGTCTGGAGTGCGGCAGCCACGCTGCTGCGCCAGCCGTGCTCGCGATCCGGTGCGTGGTGTAACGCTACCGCTGCGGGTCGAGGTTGTATCTGCTCCAGGGGAGTACCGCTTCCCCCCCCCGTATTGCCGTGACGCATCGTTTGGAGTGCGGCAGCCACGCTGCTGCGCCAGCCGTGCTCGCGATCTGGTGCGGAGGGACGAGGTGCGTGCAGTTCACACCCACCTGATTTGACCATCCGTGATGATCTGGCTGTGCGTGAGCAGTGGCGTGGATCGTGAAGCAGGCTTCCAGCCTGCCCATCAGCCTCCTTTCGTATCCCGTAACACTGGTACAGGTGATGGAAGAGCATAAGCGGTGATTCCCCCCGGAGCGGGGCAACCGCTATCACGGGACTGATGAACGAAGATTTGATATAACACGGTAACATGGTTCAGCCGCTGACAAGATGCCGTCCATGCTATAATATCTACACCACTACCCAGGAGCAATCTATGGAACCACCATTTCCGGGCATGGATCCGTATCTGGAGCGTTCGAGCCTGTGGCCTGATGTACACCATCGGCTGGTGAACGCAATGAGTGACTATTTACAGGCCCAAATTGCTCCGGGGTACGTTGCGCAGATTACTCCCTACGTCGCACTGGAGCAGGTTGAGATCACGGCACCCCGGCGCGCCCTGGTGCCCGATGTCGGTGTGTTCGAGCGGGAAAGCGCAGCGGTAACGCCGGCGACAGCCGTGGTAGACACCCCCTCACTGACCGGAACGGCCTTGCTCGAAGTGCCCACCCGCTACGCCCGGCTGGAAATTCGCACCGTGACTGATGATACCCTGGTCACCGCTATTGAACTGCTCTCACCGGTGAACAAGCGCCCGACCCCCGACGGTGCCGATGCTTACGAGCAAAAGCGACGGGAGCTGTTTCAAAGTGGGGTACACCTGCTCGAAATCGACCTGCTGCGAGGTGGCCGCCGGCCACGGCTGGCCCGCCCCGATCCGCTCCCCGCTGCCCCTTACGTAGTCTTCCTCAGCCGCGTCGAACGCTGGCCGGAGATTGACATCTGGCTCTGTCCGCTGGCCAAACCGCTCCCGACGGTGCCGGTGCCGTTGCGGCGTCCCGACCCCGATGTGCCCTTGCCGTTGACCACCCTCGTGCATCAGGTCTACCGCAACGCACGCTACGACCTGCGGATCGACTACCGTCAACCCCCGCCGCCGCCCGACCTCACCCCCGACGAGACGGCCTGGCTCGATGCCCACCTGCGGGCACGCGGGTTACGGCAGTGATGCCCGTTTCTGGAGTATTTGTATCACCCGTTTCCCTGTCTTGGGCCACGTATACCCTCGCTTGGAGCGTCTCCAGGTACTGACGACAGTTACTTCGAGCACACTATTTGCTATAATCTCTACAGAACTACCCAGGAGCAATCTATGGAACCACCATTTCCGGGCATGGATCCGTATCTGGAGCGTTCGAGCCTGTGGCCTGATGTACACATCGGGCTGATTACGGCTATTCGCGACTATGTACAGGCCCAGATTGCACCGGGGTACGTTGCGCAGATTACTCCCTACGTCGCGCCAGAGCAGGTTGAGATCACAGTGCCCCGGCGCGCCCTGGTGCCCGATGTCGGTGTGTTCGAGCGGGAAAGCGCAGCGGTAACGCCGGCAACAGCCGTGGTGGACACGCCATCACTGACCGGAACAGCCTTGCTCGAAGTGCCCACCCGCTACGCACGGCTGGAAATTCGCACCGTGACCGACGATACCCTGGTCACCGCTATTGAACTGCTCTCACCGGTGAACAAGCGTCCGACCCCCGACGGTGCCGATGCTTACGAGCAAAAGCGACGGGAGCTGTTTCAAAGTGGGGTGCACCTGCTCGAAATCGACCTGCTGCGGGGTGGCCGCCGGCCACGGCTGGCTCGCCCCGATCCGCTCCCCGCTGCCCCTTACGTAATCTTCCTCAGCCGCGTCGAACGCTGGCCGGAGATTGACATCTGGCTCTGTCCGCTGGCCAAACCGCTCCCGACGGTGCCGGTGCCGTTGCGGCGTCCCGACCCCGATGTGCCCTTGCCGTTGACCACCCTCGTGCATCAGGTCTACCGCAACGCACGCTACGACCTGCGGATCGACTACCGTCAACCCCCGCCGCCGCCCGACCTCACCCCCGACGAGGCGGCCTGGCTCGATGCCCACCTGCGGGCACGCGGGTTGCGTGCGTAGCAGTCATAACCATCCGGCCTCTGTCACCCGACCGCTTCATGTGGCAAAGGCATCTCCCCGTGTCGCAGCCGTTCGGCGAGTGCAATGGTCTCCGGTGCCGGATCGACATTGAGTTCACGGGCAAGGTTATCGCTACAACGTTGAAAAACCCGTAGCGCAGCGGCCCGATTACCCTGACGGGCATAGGCCAGCATCAACAACCGATAGGCGCGTTCCCAGCAGTTATCGTAGGTGAGGATACGTTCGGCCAGCGCAATCAACTCCTCGTTCTGCCCCTGTTCAGCCAGACACTGGGCCAGGCGGTCGGCACTGCGCAGAAACATACTCCGCAATCGTTCTCGTTCCGCGTCGGCCCAGCCTTCATAAATCGTATCGGGAAGAAAATCACCCTGGTAAAGCTGCAACGCAGCCTGGAGTCGTTGCATGCCGGCACCGATCTGACCTTGATCAAGCAGCCGCAAACCGGTTGTGCAACCGGCACTGAATTCGGCGCAATCAAGCCAGATGTCTGCCGTTGGCCGTAGCCGATAGGCACTGCCTTCACGGGCAATAAATGCCGACGTTGCTTCAGTACGATTCGGCTCCAGCGCTCGATAAAGAGCACTCAGCGCAACCTTAAAGTCGCGCACAGCCGCTTCAGGATTGAGCTGTGGCCAGAGCAATTCGGCCAACTCATCGCGTTGCAGCCAGCGATTGCGATGCACGATCAGCGCCTGGAAAAGCTGACGGGCCTTATCCCGTTGCCATTCACGCGCCTCAATCTCGTGATCGCCACGCCAGACCCGGAACATCCCCAGAGTTTGAACCCGCAACTGATAACCGGGGTGGGCTTCGAGACCACGCAGCCCCATCGCGGATAACAGCCGCTCGATGTAGTCGCGATGATGGCCGCGAGCACGGGTCGCCAGCAAGAGCGGGATGACCCGACGCGGATCGGGGAGACCGAGAAAGGTTGGCCGGGTAAAGAGATAGTCGTACCCGGCGGTGGCACTTAAATCCAGCGCCTCATCAATCGCCGCCGTCGCCGCAGCATCATGCCGCTGTTCGTAGTATCCCAATGCCAGCCAGAGCGTGGCTACGGCCTGACCAAACCGATCACTACAGGCACGCAAATCGGCGCGGGCAGCCAGCAATATCTCCTGCGCACGGTCAAACTGACCGCCAAGCAAATGGCTCACACCTCGTTGCAACTGGATCATCGCCCCCAGCCACAAATCACCTGCCCAGCGACAAAAAGCCTGACCATCAACGGCGGCGTTCTCGGCAGCCGCCAAATCACCGGCCAGCCCATAGAGGCGGGTTAAACCCCAGAGCGGTTCCACCCGTAACCGGTCGACGCCTATCGCCTGGCCCTCGGCCAATGCCTGGCGGTAATATTCGAGCGCGCGATCCCGTGCCGACACACCGGTTAGCGCACTCTTGAGCAACCAGGCGTGCCCAAGCCGGGCGTAGGCGACAGAGGTAATAAAGCGGGAGTGGCGTTCAGTACCGACCTGCACACCCTCTTCGGCCAGACTGAGCGCCTGATCAACATCCCCTTCAAAAGCGGCAATCAACGCCAGCACCAGCACCGCCTCGCGATGACCGCGTGGAGCGGGGGTGGCACCCCGTGCCGTCGCCACACGCTCCCGATCCCGCCACGCCTGCAACAACGTCCGTGCCGCCGCCAGTTGACCGGTGCGCAGCTTCACCCGTGCGCTCAGCAGATCGGCTGCCGGGCTGGCGGCGCGCAACTGGCGTGCCTGCTGCTGCAACGCCTCTGCCTCGTCCGGCTGCCCCATATTCAGCTTATTCTCGGCCAGCAACTCAAGCACACGGGCGCGGGCAACCTGATCCTCCAACCCCTCACTGACCCGCAACGCCTCTTGCAACACACTCTCGGCCTGCACCGGCTGCACCTGATCGATATAGACCAGAGCCTGACCGTACAAGGCACGGGCCAGCTCGGCGCGGTCGCCGTGTTGTCGGCTGATCGTCTCGGCCTGCGCATACCAGTTACGGGCTTCATCAAAACGGGCACGCAACCGGTACAGATCGCCAAGATAGCTCTGCAAGCGCGGACGACTCGCGATCAGCTCAGCCGGCAACGCATCAATCCAATCGGTCAGCGTATCGAGCCGACCATTGCGCAGCGCATCCTCACCGGCTGCGACAATCGCGTCGGCGGCAATGGCCACCTCACCGGCGGCAAACCAGTGATAAATCGCCTCCTCGGCCTGCCCGGCTGCCGCATAATGCCGCGCTGCACGCCGATGCCGCTCGGCCAGATCGGGATCACTGCGCGTCTGCTGACGCAAGAAATCGTGAAACAGATGATGGTAACGGTAATGACTGGCATCCAGCTCAACCACAAAAAGATCGCGGTCGCGCACCTGAGCCAGCAACTGATCACTATCATCAGCCTGGCGTACAGCATCGCACGCCGCCGCAGTCAGCACCCGCAGCGGCGCAGTTGCCCGCAAAAAAGACGCAATCTCTGGCGGCTGTCGATCCAACACATCCGAAGCCAGAAAATCGAACAACGCCGCCAGCGACGCCGGGCCACTGGCCAACAGCTCACTCACACTGCGCGCCTGCCCACTCCGCAACCCCTGCCAGACCAACTGAAGCGCAATCGGCCACCCCTCGGTATGGTGATCGAGCAGATCAACATCAGCGTCACTCAGCGCCATACCAAACACATCGCGAAAAAGCGCAGCAATCTCATCGTGGGTAAAAGCCAGCGCATCGCGGTGTAACTCCAGCACCTCACCACGAGCGCGCCATCGCACCAGCTCACCGCTCACAATCGGATAGCGCGTCGCAATCAACAGACTGAGCCATGGCGGCGCATACGTAATCAGCCGCTCAGTCAATGCCCGAATCTCGGCTGACGCCGCGACAAAGTGATAATCATCGAGGATCAGCAACACAGGTCGTCGTGGCGAACCGGCCAACGCATTAAGCAACCCATCGACAGTTTGCGTCCAGACCGCACGGTCAGCCGGATGCGAACGGAGCGTCGCCAGCGCCTCTGGCGCCCCCTGCGGCAACACCGGGGCACACGCAGCGGCCAGATACGTCAGAAACGAAACCGGATCACGGTCATTTTCACCGATGGTATACCAGCACACCGTTGCCGAACTCATAGCCAGCTCGGCCAATGCCGTCGTCTTACCATAGCCGGCACCGGCCTGCACCAGCGTTACCCGATAATCAAACGCCTCACGCAAACGCGCAGTCACCGCCGGTCGTACCAACCGATAGCGGTGTGGTCGCGGCGGCGCGACCTTTGCCTGTAACAACACTGTCTCTTCATTCATACCGGTGTAACAGTCCTCAAGCGGGCATACGGTGCCCTGTATTATACCAGGGTGAAAGGGGAGACCGATGGGCATTCGATCAACAATCCACGCGCACGGCCAACATCGGCGGATTCTATGGAGTTCGGGAGACGTACTTCCGAACCATTCCGTCTTCCTCCAGCCAGCGTGAGCGGCGTGCCCACCTGCCCGCCACTGCCAAACGGCGAGGATGTCCTCCGCTGAAACGACCATCTACCCGACGAGGCATGATTGCGCGTCATCCCGATGCACTGTCAGCCTTCACCATTCCTGACAACACCCGCCCTCAGCGCACGATGTACTGCTGTGCTGTCGGGAATAGAACTTACTTCATAAAAAAAGCTATACTATCGTGTTATCAGACTGTCGCACAGATACACGAACGCTTGCCAATCACCGAAGCTGTCGTTATCAGACACAAAGCTCACCATGGAAGTGACAATTGAGTCGCACAGACGTATGAACGCTTGCCAATCACCGAAGACAGTTTATCCCGCTCCTATCTTGTTGGCAGAGAGCAGCTCTGGTCGTGCCATCACGCGCTGGATTGGTTGCCTTTGCCGCTCGTCACGCACGTGGTGCGCGATGTGGAGTGCGGCAGCCATGCTGCCGCAGCAGCCGTGCTCACGATCCGGTGCGTGTCATGCCGTTGACCATGCTGGTCGCGGGGATGCCGGATGTGCTCGTTACGATCATAGAGTCGTTCAAGAATGGGCTAACTCCTGGCAGACGTTTTTTGAAATAGGCTCCAGTCATTCAGGCGATAGTACAGCCTTATTGACTGACCCGAAGAGAGAACTAAACCACGGTTTTTCACGAATAAAATCGAACAAAGGCCATGAGAGTTTCGCTTGTCGTCGTAGATTAGGACTATTATTAATCATAATACGCCTGGCTGCATCATTCTCTCCGTTCAAGATATATGCAGCCATCTGAAAAAGCCATGCGTCACTCCGGCGTAACTGGCTAATAATGGATTTGAGTTCCTGCTTCCGTCCATACTTGCGTAGTGCAACACCTTTATTCACCAGAACGAGCATACGTTCACTCTGGTCGAGGTGGAATTTGATTGCAAGTTCTGCAAGTTCAATGACCAGTGCATATTGTTTTTGGCGTAAGAGTTCGTATATCAAATCAGACGCCATCTTATCGGCGTTTTGGTTCGTTTGGCCTATAGCAAGTCCTTTTCGCCACACCAACTGCGTAAGTGTGAAGAGTAATGTAAGTGACAGGTCGAATGCTTTTTGCAGGTAGGAAGGAGAAACAAGGACTATCTGTCCTGCCGTAATTCCTGGTGGTTGATGTGCTTTCGGTGCTTGGTCTAAATAATGCTCGTCAACTCTGCCACCGTTATGGACAAGTATATTGCGACGCTGGATAATTTCCGTGTACCCTTCCTGCCAACGCTTATATTTCTCCCTCAAATCCGTAGCCTCGTTGTCGGGCAATGATGTCCAAGGATCAGACGCAAAACACTCTGTGATAACTTTATCAAGTTTGTTCCAGCGCTGCTTCCAGTTATCCTTATCTTTGTATACGCCATAAGCGTACAGCAAATTATTGATAAAATCCTCAACAGCACTAACCAGCGCAATCAGACAGCTTTGCCGCAAATAGACAGCACTGATAGGTGGACGAATAAAGAGTTCTCTCAGTATTTCCATTAACACATCACTCTTCTGTGGTTCTTTTTGCTCCCAATCAGACAAAAGTTGTTTGAATGATGGATCGTTAATATGTTTTATGACATCATGAAATTCATCATTGTTACGGACATCGGGTAAGGTATCTTTGTCTTTCCAAGAGGTAAGGTAGTTGCGCAATCCTGCCAGTACTACCTCTCTACATTCACCGAGAGCGAAGGCCAGATCACTTGCCATTTGCTGGATACGCTCCTCGTCGAACTGATCAGCACGCTCACCGATCTTACTGGCAAAGATGGAGAGTGAGCTATACGTTGAGAAAAATCCTTGCCAAAGCGAGTGAAGATGCTCATCAAACGTCGGTGTTGTCATATATGCTCCAGTCGCAGTCAGGCACATCTGCTAAAACGTTACAGCGTATGAATGCGTTATTCCTTCCTCTTCCCGACCTCATTAGCCTCACTCCTGCACCGCGAGAGCGGAGTTGGGGATGAAGGCATCCAGAACATCTCTAAAACCTTACCTCTTGCATGCACTCGCGTATTCTGTCCACTCCTGAATCTTCATCTTCCCTTACAACACCCACCCCCGACGCACCCTGCACCTATTGCACTGTAGGACATTGCCCTTCGCGAGATAATCCGACACCCTATCGATAGCTCACAAATACGATCTAACCGATGCCCCTCACTGTGGCAGGTACTGCGCGAACAATTCCGGGAGCAAGATAAACGCATACGCATCATTCAACACGTGCATCACCATACAGGCCGGCAGATTTCGCCGCCAGACATAAAGACCGGTTACAAGCAGCGACCAGACCCCGATCTGGATAGTGCCACCCAATCCCCAAAAGGGAATATGGAGCAGCACAAAAGCGAGGTAGGCAATCCCTGCTCCCCAGTACGGCTTGCCGGTCATTTCGGTAAAGCGCTCAATCGGATAGCCGCGAAAGAGTATCTCTTCGGTGATCCCGGCGGTGATCACGATTGCCACCCGTAGCGCGATTGGGGTCTGCGCCAACTGATTAATACCGGTGGTAGTTGTTCCCAGCCCCAACGCCGTCACGAGCGGGATGGTAGTAACAAACGAGAGCGCACCGACCACGAAACCTCCCAGTCCCCACAAGACATCGCGCCACGTCGTGCGCACGATCCCGATAGACGCCAACGGTCGGCGCTCCCAGAAGATCACGATGCCGATCAAAATAATCGTAACGACCCATTCCTGAGCGATGATAAGTACGGTGCGCGGAGTGTCCCACAACACCTCCGAACGTCCACCTGACACCAGGGTCAGGATGAAGGGCAAACCCAGCGCCACACATAGGCCGACCAGGGTTGCGGGTGATGGTTGCTTGCCAGACATTGTTGCCGTCCTGTTGTATACCCAACGTTTCACTCGTATTGTAGCAACGGGAGAAACTTTCAGAATGAGTACTGATGTCTGTGGAGTCCTGCACTCACGGTGCCAAGTCAATCTCTGTGCGGAGACCCGAACCTAATTTCATAAAAAGCTGTACTGTCGTGTTCTCATAACCATCTCCGGTACTATCACGCGCTGCATAGGTTGCCTTGATCGCTCATCATCCGCGTGTGGCGTGGTTTGGCGTGCGGCAGCCATGCTGCCGCGCCAGCCGTGCTCACAATCTGGCACGTGTCACGTCGTTGACCCGGCTGGTTACGTGGGTGCCGGGTGTACTCGTCACGATCAAGGAATCGGTCGGCAATGAATGAGATACCTTCATAGGAGATGTTTTTGAAACAGGTTCTCGTCACAGGTACCACCCCCTCGTGCGCACAGCTTCCCTGCCACCCACAATCAATCGTAGCCCAGCACCACCCTGGTCACGGAGCTTCACCCCGTCACCTTGTCACCCCGCGCCCCCTGCGGTATACTGCTCTATGGCGTAGTCTGCTAGACAAAGGAGCATTCCCCATGCATAGCGCAACAATCGGTGTGATTGGTGGTAGCGGTCTCTATGCCATGCCCGACCTCAAAAACCCGGAAGAGGTTCGCCTGACTACACCGTTCGGCGATCCGAGCGATGCGTTTATCATCGGTGAACTGGAAGGGCGGCGGGTGGCGTTCCTACCGCGGCATGGGCGTGGTCATCGCCTGAACCCCAGCGAAGTGCCGGCACGGGCGAATATCTATGCGTTTAAGCTGTTGGGAGTGCGGGCGTTGATCTCGGTAAGTGCAGTTGGTTCGCTCCGCGAGGATTATGCCCCCGGCCACGCCGTGATTCCCGATCAGATTTTTGATCGCACCAAGGGCATTCGTCCGGCAACCTTCTTCGAGGGCGGCGTAGTGGCGCACGTGGCCTTTGATCGTCCATTCTGCCCGTATCTGAGCAATATTCTGCTGCATGCGGCGCAGGCTGCCGGCGCGGTTGTCCATCAGGGCGGAACACTGGTGGTCATGGAGGGGCCGCAATTCTCGACCAAAGCCGAGAGCGAAGAGAACCGTCGCCGTGGTCATAGCCTGATCGGGATGACGGCGCTTCCCGAAGCAAAGCTGGCCCGTGAAGCCGAAATTGCCTACGCCACCCTGGCTATGGTCACCGACTACGATGTCTGGCATCCCGAACACGATGCCGTGACCGCCGAGCAGGTGATAAAGGTGCTGAGCGCGAACGTAAACCTCTCGCAGCAGATTGTGCGTCACGCTGTGGCCCAGATTGATGAGAACTTTACCAGCCCGGCACACGATGCACTACGCTATGCTATTGTTACTCATCCCGATCATATTCCGGCAGCCGTGAAAGAGCGTTTGGCCCCAATCGCCGGACGCTACTGGTCGTGAGGCGTTATGCAAGGTGAGATACGGATTTTGCCGTTGCGCGGGATCGGTGAGGTGCAGCCGGGTGATGACCTGGTGGCAATACTGGCTACGGCTATCGATGCCGCAGGCGGCCTCGAACAGGGCGACATTCTGGTCGTCACGCAGAAGATTGTCTCGAAGGCCGAGGGTCGTCTGGTCGATCCATCAACCATCGAGCCATCACCCTTTGCGCAAGAGATCGCCCGTACCGCGAAGAAAGATGCCCGTTATCAAGAGGTGGTGCTGCGCGAAAGTAAGCGCATCGTGAAGATGGCGAATGGCGTCCTCATCACCGAAACCCGCCATGGTCTGGTGTGTGCCAACAGTGGTGTTGACGAGTCAAATGTGGATGGTGGGCGGCGGCTGGCGTTGTTGCCGCTCGATCCCGACGCCAGTGCCGCTGCCCTGCGTGAAGGGTTGGCCCGGCGCTACGACTACGCACCAGCCGTAATTATTACCGACACCTTCGGTCGGCCATGGCGCGAGGGACAGGTGAATGTGGCGATTGGGGTCGCCGGGATGCTGCCGCTCCACGATTTTGCCGGCGTCGCCGATCCGTATGGGTACACGATGCAGGCAACGTTAATCGCTGTTGCCGATGAACTGGCTGCCGCCGCCGAGCTGGTCATGGGCAAGATAGATCGGGTGCCGGCGGCGATTATTCGTGGCTATCACTATCTACCCAGTCAGACTGCTACTGCTCGTCAGTTGATCCGCGATCCGCGGTTTGATCTCTTTCGGTAAGCCAATGGATTTTTTTACGCTTGTTCAGACCCGGCGGACGGTACGGTCGTTCCGTCCCGATCCGCCGCCGCGTGCGGCGATTGAGCAAATCCTCCACGCTGCCAGTTGGGCGCCATCGCCGCACGGTCGCCAGCCCTGGCGCTTTGTAGTGGTTGAGTCGCTCGAACGGAAACAGCTTCTGGCGCAGGCGATGGGGGCAGCCTGGCGTCATCACCTGGCCCTCGATGGTCTTGATCCGGCAACTATCGAGGTGCGGTTACAACGCTCGCAAGAGCGCGTGCTGAACGCGCCGGTCATTATCGTGCCCTGTCTCTACCTGAACGATCTCGACACCTATCCCGACGCTGACCGTCAGGCTGCTGAGACGACGATGGCGATCCAGAGTTTGGGTTGTGCTGTCCAAAACATGTTGCTGGCCGCGTTTGCTCTCGGCCTGGCTGCAGGCTGGATGTGTGCTCCGCTGTTTGCACCGGCAGCCGTGCGTACTGCACTGGCCTTGGCCGACGATCTGCATCCCCAGGCGCTGATACCGATTGGCTACCTTGCGCAAGAACCAAAACGGCGTCCGCGGCGTCCGCTGCACGAGCTGATCGTTCAGTGGTTGTAATGCTCTGGCTGGTTACGTCGCGGTCTAATGAAGATGGGGATGATCGCAGCGTACAGCTCAAACATCGTCGAAATCAGCACTGTCTGGCGTAATCACACAAACAACGTGGTGAGCAGCCAGTTCCCATGGACGTGCTACGTTACGTCTCACGGCAGCAACCTGGGTTCTCCCCATCCTCTGTGTCCTCCGTGTCTCTGTGGTGACAAAGGTAGCAACTTGGGTTATGGTAGACGCTCCACCTATACTCACCCAACATCACACGTCTGATCGTGCCCGCCGTTCAGTTTATTGCAAAGGAGGTTACCGGATTGCAGACACTGATCTACCTGGCTGGCTTTGCCCTGATTTGTCTCGCATCGCACCGTATCGGACAGTGGTTTGCGCAGATACGCCTGCCGTACATTACGGGCTATCTCTTTACTGGTGTATTGGTTGGTTCATTTGGCTTACAACTCCTGCCCTCAAGCGCCGGCGAAAACCTGCGTTTCATCGATCAGATTGCGCTGGCGGTGATTGCATTTGTTGCCGGGAGTGAGTTATTCTACAAAGACCTGCTCAGCCGTCTGCGTTCTATTCTGTGGTCGCTGGGCATGATCATTGCTATCGCACTGGGTCTCATCGGCACCACGCTCTTTTTCCTGCTCGATATAATCCCATTCACGCAGGGGCTGAATATCGGCGACAAGATCGCCGTCGCACTCCTGGGATCGACTATTCTGTTGGCGCTCTCTCCACCTTCAACCATTGCGGTCATCAAAGAGCTGCGGGCGCGTGGCCCGGCAACCCGCCTGATCCTGGGCCTGACAGTGGCAATGGACGTTGCTATCATCGTGATCTTTGCGATCAGTTCGTCGTTTGCCGTAGCGCTGGTTGAGGGCAGCGGAGTTAATCTCGCCTTCCTCGCCTTGTTACTGCTCGATCTGATCCTGTCGGGTATTGCCGGCTATGGTGTCGGTCAGGTGCTGCAAGTTATTTTACGCCAGAGCTGGTCGCGATGGGTGAAGCTGACGCTTATTGTTGCCCTCGGTTACGGCATCTTTGCCGGTGCCGACTGGCTCAAGACGGTTTCAGCAGCGAGCTGGTCGATCAAAATCGTAATTGAGCCGCTTCTCGTCGCGTTAATCAGTGGTTTCCTGATAACCAATTTCTCGCCGTACCGTGATGAGTTTGCCGAATTGCTGCACGACATCAGTCCGGTTGTCTATGTTGCGTTCTTCACCATCACCGGCCTGGGGCTTAAGCTTGATATTCTCTTGACGGCGCTGATCTTTGCTGCGGTTATCTTCCTCGTGCGCGCACTGGCAATCTTTAGCGGGAGTATGCTGGGCCTGACGATTGCCGGTGAACCGTCACGCTTTCGGTCACTCCTCTGGCTGGGCTTGATAACGCAGGCAGGCATTGCACTGGGTTTAGCGCGCGAAGCCTCGCTGCTGTTGCCGATGTCGGGCGATGCCTTTGCCACGTTGATCATTGCTGTGATCGTGCTGAATGAAATCTTCGGGCCGCTTACGTTGCGTTTTGCCCTGCAACGCCTGGGTGAAGCCAACCTGCCTGAACCCGGCATTCGCGACGATGTTCGCGATGTCCTCATCCTCGGCGTCGAGCAGCAATCTATCGCCCTGGCTCGCCAATTGAGTGCGCGGGGCTGGCAGGTACGGGTGGCGGATACGGATCGCGATCACGTGCAACGCCTGGCAGCCGAGGATGTGGACGAGCGCTACATTCCAGAGGTTAGTTTGCAGACGTTGAGTGGCCTGATTACACGCGCTACTGATGCGGTGGTGGCTCTGTTGGAAAAAGACGAAGACAATCTGCGCGCCTGCCAGATCGCACTGGAAAAGTTTGGCGTACCGCGCCTGATCGTGCGACCCAATCGCTCTGAATTGCGCGAGCAGTTCCGCGAGTTGGGTGCGATCATCGTCGATCCAGCGACGGCGATGGTGAACCTGCTAGAGCAGGCGGTACGTGCGCCCCAATCCCTCTCGCTTCTCCTGCATACCGATCCGGTGTACGACGTGGTGCAGATGACCGTCACCAATCGCGAGATCGATGGTCGTCTGGTGCGCGATCTGCGGCTACCTGCTGATGTGTTGTTGCTTGAGATCAGCCGTGATGGTCAGGCAATAGTCCCTCACGGCTACACCCGGCTACGCCACGGCGACGAGCTAACCATTGTCGGTAAGCCTGATAGCCTGCGTGAAGTAGGTCTACGAATAGGTTGACATAAAATATTTTTAGTTCGCACCACCAATATCCTGCCGGGAGAGCGTGCGGTAGGCGCTGTAGCCAAAGATAGCACTGTAGACTGCGACAATGATCAGCGCCTGCCACTGCGATGGCAGCAGACTGAGGTCGAGGGCCGAGGTCAGCACACTTTGATCGAGGCCGAACATTCGACTATTCTCGACGACCAGTCGGTTGATATTAGGCTGGAGCAAGAGATTGACCAGCGTGCGAATAAGCGGATCGACCGCGCCGATGGTGTTGAGCGAACCGGCACTCACATCAAAAGCGAGAAAGATCAAACCGCCACCGACGCCGGCGATCACCGAGCGGCCAAAGATAGCGCTGGCGCCGGCAATCAGGGTGTAGGGCAACATCACCACTAATGCCCGCAAGATACCAACCGGCAAGAGAAGCACCTCTAAGAACCCGATGCGTTGTGGCAAACCAAGTACCGCACCGAAGAGCAGTGCCAGCAGGGTGCCGAGGACAAGCGTGATAAGAATGGCGACCAGCAATGCCAGTTGCAACGCTACCAGTTTAGCCAGCAAATAGGCACCTCGATGCGGCGCTCGCGTCAACAGAATACGCAGCGTTCCCCAGTTAAAATCGCTCCCAAAAATCCCGGCGGTGAGGATAATCGCCAGGATGCCACCGGTACCGTTAATCGCACTCAGCATCGCGCCGAACACACCGGGCAGACTGAGCTGGAGTTTGATCTGTGCAATCGCTGCGTCACTGAGCAGGCTAAAGGTGACCTGCCCACCACTGAACACGCCTTCTTGCAGAGCCACAACCAGAAACCAGAGGGTCTGTTGCAGCGCAGTCAGCAGCAGAAAGATACCTAACAACAGCAGTGCCATCGGTCGGCGTGAAATTTTGATCCATTCCGCCGCCAGCAGATTCACAAACATGGTACGAGTAGTCATAAGCGATGACCCAATGCTGTATCTATCTTCATCCCGTCACTACCTGTCGGTAACGTTGTGAAATTTCTCTGACAGATGAACCCCTGTCTGAGTCCGGGCAACGTCTTGCTTGCAGCGGCATTCTCCCGTGTTGCCGATATGATCTGCGAGCCGGATACTTGCATTATCGGCGGCAGCACTGGCAACCATCACAATCACTCGCCGGCTTGCCTGCCTTGCCTACCCGTTATGCGCCTGTCGCGTCGTGTGGAGTGCGGCAGCCATGCTGCCGCAACCTGCCGCGCTCACGATCCGGCGCGTATCACGCCGTTCACCATGCCGATCACGGCGATGCTGAGTGTACTCGTCGCGATAATGTCAATGCATGAGAGATTTGACATCACACCCCTACTCAGCTTTAGTCACAGTCAAGAAAAACTCCTCTAGCGAGCTGTGACTGGCCCCGATCTCGGCTACGACAATATCGGCCCGGATCAAGAGCGCATTGATCTCTGCTGTTCGATCCGCCGGGGCATCAATCAGGATCGCGTCTCCCTGCACGGTTACGCTATTGACCCACGACAGCGTGCGCAAGAGGCTTACTGCCGGCCCTGGATCGCCTTGCACTCGCAGCCGCACCCCTTGCCCACGGCGCAGCAACGTTGCCACATCGCCAGACGCGATCAACTTGCCCTCTTTCAAGATGGCTACCCGGCTACAGAGCTGCTCAACTTCGTACAGCAGATGGCTACAGAGCAGGATCGTGCGACCACCGGCGGCCAGTTCGCGGATCAGATTGCGAATTTCAACCGTACCTGCCGGATCGAGGCCATTGGTTGGCTCATCGAGCATGATCAATTCGGGATCGGGTAACATGGCAGCCGCAATCGCCAGCCGTTGCTTCATGCCCTGCGAATAGGTTGCCACCTTATCACGGGCACGGTCACTCAATTCAACCGTTGCCAGTACCTGACCAACCCGCTCAGCCGGGATACCGCCGGCACGGGCCAGAACACGGAGATTGTCGGCACCACTGAGGTAGGGATAGAACGCTGGAGCCTCGATCATTGCCCCCACCCTGCGCAACGCCTCCGCCGGTTCACGCTGGACATCGTGTCCAAGCACGATAGCCTGTCCCTTCGTCGGTCGCACCAGCCCCAACAGCATGGCGATGGTCGTGGTCTTGCCGGCACCGTTGGGGCCGAGAAAACCGAACACTTCCCCTTTGCCGACGGTCAAATTGAGCCGATCAACGGCAAGCCGTTTACCATACCGTTTGGTGAGTTCGATGGTTTCAATCGCATTCATATGACGTGTTCGTTTGCTATCTTGCTTTGTTGCATAATAACACACTCGCACCGGAATAGTACAAAAGTAATGTGTCCGTCGATTGACGATGGCAGTTCGCGAAAGATATACTTTGTCTCGGTTAGTGCTCCCGTCTATACATATAGAAAGGAAAAGCATGAAACCGGGGCTTATCCTGTCTCTCCTGTTCCTCTTGTCGTTCGGTTGGTTGTCGTCTCCGATCCAGTCCGCTTCTCCTACCTCAACGTTGTCTGCTGTCCTTCCCGGTGATGATCCCTGTGTTTATCGCCCCTCAGTTCTCCGTTTTTTCTGTGATACCAACCGTGGTGGTGGCGATGCTGAATTTGTGCTTGTGTTCGGAATTGCCGGTGATACGCCCCTGCTTGGTGATGTAAATGGTGATGGTCGTGATGACCCGTGTGTCTATCGCCCCTCGGTGCAGCGTTTCTTCTGCGATACTGCCCGTAATGGTGGTGACGCCGAGCAAATCATCATGTTCGGGATTGCTGATGACATCCCCTTACTCGGTGATCTCGACGGTGATGGTCGTGATGACCCGTGTGTCTATCGCCCCTCGGTGCAGCGTTTCTTCTGCGATACTGCCCGTAATGGTGGTGACGCCGAGCAAATCATCATGTTCGGGATTGCTGATGACATCCCCTTACTCGGTGATCTCGACGGTGATGGTCACGATGACCCGTGTGTCTATCGCCCGTCGGTACTTCGTTTCTTCTGCGATACTGCCCGCAACGGTGGTGATGCCGAGCTGATCATTGCGTTTGGAATAGCCAATGACATCCCTTTACTCGGCGATCTCAACGGTGATGGCCGTGATGAGCCGTGTGTCTATCGCCCCTCGGTGCAGCGTTTCTTCTGTGATACTGCCCGCGATGGCGGTGATGCTGATCTGGTCATTGCATTCGGAATTGCCGGTGATGTCCCGCTCATCGGGAGCGTTGCACGTCAGTTTGGGGTCTATGTACCAATCGTAACCCGGTGAACGTCTCTTGTGCGCTTGCTGATCGGTTGGGCCGGGTAGCGATCTCTCGCTGCCCGGCCCTGGCTCTACAATGAGGATAGCCGGTTCCGACTTTATCATGGTGCCCTGGGAGCGCGAGCCTCCGGCTCGCTCATCACCCAACACCGCTCGCCGTACCTGTTGCTAGCGGCGCAGTGCATCCCTGAACCAGCGCACGACAGTGGGTGCTTGCCGGGTAAGCGAGGATGGCTAACGACCATCTCCAGTGCCATCACTCGTTTGATTGGTTGCCTTGAACGCTCATCATGCGCGTGTTGCAGCGTTTAGAGTACGGCAGCCATGCTGCCGCACCAGCCGTGCTCACAATCCGGCGCGTGGTGGGCCGTTGATCCTGCTGGTCTCGGCGCTACCATGTGTTCTCGTCACGATCATTAATCATGCCAGCGCTGGCGTCCAGCAGTGCATAGTTATTCTTCCATATTTGAGAGTTGTAGGGGCGACGCATGCGCTGCCCCTACTGTCATGCCGGTGAGCGGATCAGCCATCCATCCCCAACAAATCCAGCAACTGCGTTTGTCCACGAATAGCGGCATGCGCTACAGCTCGACCACAGATCGCACCGATCACGTTGCCGGTACCGTTGTAGGCACCGATAGCCCAAACGCCGGGGCGAACCTGGCGGGCAATCGGCAGGATGCTATCGCGACGGTACGCCACCTGAGCAGCCCAGCGCCGTTCAATCGCTGCCTGGCTACCGATCCGTTCCCGCAGTATCTGTTCGAGCGCAGACTGGACTGCCGGTGAGGGTTGTGGCGGCGCATCCCATTCGCTCTCCGCAAAGCGGTCACGACAACCGCCCAGCGCAATGCGACCATCGGGAAGTTGCTGCCAGTAGTCGTAACCCCAGCGGGTGTACACGGGCCGGGGAATAGTGCAATGCGGATCGGGGGCTGTCGCCAGCATTTGGAGGCGAGTGGTGCGCACGGTAGCGCGGAGTTCGGGCAGTAATCGCTCAAGACCACCGTCAACGGCGACGATGACCTGGCGGGCATGGATGGTGCCTTGCGAACAGTGAACCGTTGTCCCGCTGATGTCTAACGCTGGCGTGTGCGTAAACAAGAGCGCACCGCCGCGCTCGACCTGCCGGGCCAGCCAGATGCAGCGGTGTAACGGCTGGAATGCGCCATCGGTTGGTATGAGCAGACCTTCGCCTTCTGGCCCGCGATACGCTTCGACCGGCAGATCATCGGCACGCATTGCTGTCATCTGCGCTGTGCAATCGGCAAGTTCTTCTGGCGATGCGGCGATACGCAACGACCCCACCTGGCGCACAATCGTCGGCATCAGTGCTGCCATTCGTTCGATTTCACTGATTGTCAAGCGATAAATAGCAGCCACCCGCTCGCGACCAAGTTTGGCTACTGCGTTGTGATAGAACGCGGCCAGACCGGCAAGCAAAAATCCACCGTTCCGCCCTGCCGCCCCACCACCGACAGTCGAGGCATCAATGCCGGCCACACGAACGCCAAGGGTCAGCAGTTCATAAATACAGCTTAACCCCGATCCGCCTAACCCAATCACGCATACGTCAACCGCAATCTCATCGTTGAGTGCCGGAAAAGTGGGAATTGTCCCATCATTCCAAATCGGTTCGTTGTGCATCAGTGGCTCCATTGCTTCCTGCGCAGGGGTACTTCTCCCTGAACCTGATGAAAAATTATACGCGATGATGACCTGGTGGCCCGGCAACGCACTCGGTCTGAGGGTGTGCAGGCTCACCGTGGCGCGGGTTTTCAGCCCGCGTGCAGCCATCCTCGCCACCGCCGTCAGGTAATTGAATCCCGATCAATCACCCCATTTGTGCGCGATGGTATGCCAACAGCACATGAACATCATAGCCTCTATGCTATAATTGAGCCGCTATGGAACAAAAAGCACCTGCAACTTCACTGCGCACCAGCCTGCGCAAATCAATTCTCACCTCGCTCGCCATCGGCCTGGCGGTCGTGATCGTGATCAGTCTGTTCAGCGATCTACGTGCCGTCGGTAATGATCTGCTGTCATTCGATTGGATGCTGTTGCCGCTGATCCTGGTTGGCACCATCATCAATTACTGGCTACGCTGGCTGAAATGGGATTACTATCTACGCTACCTGAAGCTTGACCGCAATATCGACCGCTCGACCAGCGGTCTCATTTTTACTGCCGGTCTGGTCATGTCGGTAACACCGGGCAAGATGGGAGAAGTCTTGAAGTCATTTCTGCTGCGCCAGCGCAACGGCACCGCGATCAGCCGGTCGGCGCCGATTGTTCTGGCCGAGCGTCTGACCGATGGCATTGCCATGCTTCTCTTAATGGGATTGGGGCTGACGCTCTACCCGCCGGCGCGACCACTGTTTATCGTGCTGGTACTGCTGACGATTGCCGGGATCGTGATTGTCCAGCGTCAGGCGCTGGCGCTCTCGATCATCAGGTTCGTCGCCTGCTTACCATTTGGGCAGCGCGTGGCCCCTCGTCTGGAAACAATTTACACAACCACCGCGCAATTACTGCATTGGCGCATTCTGCTGGTTTCCACCCTGATCAGCGTGGTTTCATGGGGTTTTGAGTGTGTTGCTTTCTTCTTCGTGCTGATGGGAGTAGGTAGCGATCCCTCGTGGTTGTTGCTGTTGCAGGCAACATTTATCTTTGCTGCCAGCACCCTCTTCGGTCTGGTCTCATTTCTGCCCGGCGGTTTGGGTGCATCAGAAGTAAGTAGCGTTGGTTTACTGGTGGCCCTGGTTGGCTTAAGCGCCAGTGCCGCAACGACGGCAACGATTGTGATCAGGTTCTGTACACTGTGGTTCGGGGTATTGTTGGGAGTGATCGCACTGGCCTGGCTGAGCCGTCGTTCGGCCACAGCAGGTGTGCAAGACGATGTAACTTCGTTGAGTGATGTTTCGGAGGTGCTATGACATCGGTCTTTACGCGAATTGTCCGCGGTGAAATTCCGGCGTTCAAGCTGTATGAAGATGATCTGACCCTCTCGTTTCTTGACATCAATCCAGCAGCACGCGGTCATGCGCTGGTGATTGCCAAACCCGAATTGCCTGGTCTCCTCGACTTACCTCCTGAGTTAGTTTCTGCTGTAGCTCTCACAACGCAGCGCGTTGCACGAGCAATTGTTGAGGCACTCAAACCGGATGGTTTCAACGTCATTCAAAACAACGGTGCAGCCGCTGGCCAGGTTGTTTTTCACTATCACGTACATATTATTCCGCGCTGGGAAGGGGATCGCTCGGTCAAGCTTTGGCGTCCCGGAACAATGAGTATGGACGATCTGCGGGCCGTTGCCGACGAGATACTCGCTCATATCTGAGGTGTGACCGATGAGCGAATCTGTTTCTCCTCCGCCACCAACGACGAAAACTGAGCCGAACAGTGCTACGCCATCGACACCGGCACCGGCGGCAGAGCCTGCGGCCACCAGGCCGTTGCGGCAGCGTCCGGCCCGTAACAATCGGTTACGCACCGGTATGGTGGTGGCGTTGGTTGTGCTCTTGTTCATCATTCTGGCACTGATTATCGCCGGGATTGGTGGCGTTCGCCGTCCATCCTCTGCCCAAAACCGGCTCACACCACGCGATCTGATTTTGCAACCGACGACCTTTGCCACCACTGTTGCTCTCCAATCAAGTGCATCAACTACCGTTGTTGACATTGCCCCACGTTTTGCTGATGCCTACGAACAACTTGGCGGTTTGCGCCGGCTTGGCCTACCGATCAGCCCCGCGCTGCTGTTAAACGGGCGCGAGGTGCAGTGGTTTGAACGGGCCAGAGTGGAATACTGGCCTGAGCTGGCCGGTACGCCCTATGAGTTTCAGATTGGCCTGGTGGGAGTAGAGTACGTTGCCGGGCGCACCTTCTTGCGCCCCGAACCGTTTGAGTCGCGTCCAGATTTACGCTATTTTCCCGAAACCGGCTTTGGTGTTGGTGGTCTCTTCCTGGAGTTCTGGGAAGAGAACGGCGGTCTGATGTCGTTCGGGTATCCTATCAGCGCTGAATTCGACGAGGTGCAACCAGATGGTCGGGCGTTTCGGGTCCAGTATTTCGAGCGTGCCCGCTTTGAGCTGCATCCTGAAGCTGCCGGTACACCTTATGTGGTGCAATTAGGTCTCTTGGGTTCGGCCCTCTACTTTGGTGAGCCGCGGCCACAGACCGTGCAACCTCGTCCGACACCGGTACCGTAATACCTCTACGAGCGGGAACGGAGCAGGTATGGCGTCAGCACAACTCGATCTGGCTATTCTGGCGGCTGTCGTGCGGCAAGTGGGTGGCGAATCGAGTCAGGTTGCGCATGTGTTAGAATTGTTTCGCCACCGGCTCATCGCCGATGGTCAACAACCAGTGCAGACGCTGTATGTCTATCGTTCTGCCGGTTCGGCAGAGCGTTCATCGGCGCCTCCTGGCCCTGATGCAATACCGTCTGCCCGGCCACGGCTGCTGCTCGCGTTTCTTAGCGCCGACGCTGCTGTCGGTTTTGCCCAACGCACCGGGCTGTCACGCTCACCGCGGTTGCTGACCATTTCACCAGCACGTGCATTGGCAGTTCTCCTGCAACAGTCGGGATTGAGTGCGTTGCATATCGCATACGATGATGTGCCGGCTTCTGATGGATTACCGGTAGGCTGGCGGTTGTCGCGGACTGAGCTGTTGGCGATGTTTGCAATCGACTCAGGCGTTGTTTGAACGGTACCTCGCAGGCTAAGGAGGAAGGAATGGGAAGCCGCTTCGACGAGATGCGGATTTTTGCCGGCAATGGTAATCTACCACTGGCCAGGGCCATCAGTGAGCGCCTCGGCGTTCCGCTGGGTGATGTTACCATTGTGAAGTTTAGCAATGAGAATATCTTTGTCAGGCTTAATGAAAGTGTACGTGAAAAGGATGTCTTCGTTATTCAATCACTGTCAATGCCCGATCTCAGTGATCGGATTATGGAATTGCTGATTTTACTCGATGCCTGTAAGCGTGCCTCTGCCGGGCGGATTACCGCTGTCATTCCTTATTACGCTTACGGGCGTACTGATAAGAAAGACCAGCCCCGTGTACCGATTACCGCCCGCTTGCTGGCCGATATGATCCAGGTTGCCGGCGCGCATCAGGTGATGACGATTGACCTGCACGCCGGGCAGATTCAGGGCTTTTTCTCGATCCCGATGGATGAACTGACAGCCATGAATCTGCTGGTGCGCTATTTTGCCGATAAGGGCTGGAACGATCTGATTGTCGTCTCGCCCGATGTTGGCTTTGCCAAACGTGCCCGCAACTTCGCCGAAGCCCTGAATGCGCCGCTGGCGATTGCTGAAAAGCGCCGGCTGCAACACTTTGATCGGAAAGACGGTTCACTCACCGTTCCGGAAATTCTGAATCTGATCGGTGATGTACGCGGCAAGCGTTGTCTGATTGTAGACGACGAGATTGCCACCGGTAGCTCGATCCTCGAAGTCGTGCAGTTGCTCGAAAAGGAGGGCGCGAGCGAGATTTATGCCTGCTGCGTCCACCCGGTGTTCGCCGGGAATGCTATCGAGCGCCTGCGGGCAAGTCCGATCCGCGAGCTTGTGGTGACCGATACATTACCGGTTGCTCCGGAACGACGCTGGCCCGGCCTGACAATCCTCTCGGTCAGTACGTTGATTGCTGAAGTCATCCAGCGCATCCATAGCGGTGTGAGTGTCGATACGATATTTCAACATCGTCGCCATCCAGCATTAAGCTAGATTACAGGGTGCGACCTCATATACCGGTGTCGCACCCCTGTGCCTACTCGAACCCCAGACCTCGTTCGCGCAAACTGACGTAGCGGCCATTGCCGATAATCAGGTGATCGACCACCTCAATATCCAGCAGACGACCAGCGGAAACTAGTTGCCTGGTGATCTCGATATCTTCCATAGACGGTGTCGGTTCGCCCGATGGATGGTTATGGACAACGATGATAGCAGCGCTGTTACGCCGCACCGCCTCTTTGAACACCTCGCCGACGCGCACATTTGCCGAGTTGAGGCTGCCAATATATACCGTGGTGATCTGCTGCACCCGATTTTTGGTGTCGAGTAAGATCGTGCGCAGATGCTCCTGATCGAGATGACTCATTTCGACTAACAGCAGTGTCGCCACATCAGCCGGTGAGCGGATGGGAAACCGCTCCTCGATAGCGCTTCTGGCCAGACGACGCCCGATCTCAAGCGCGGCTTTGACGCTGGCCGCTTTACTCACCCCCATCCCATGCAGCCGACAAAGCTCTTGAAAGTCCAGGCGCTGTAGTCCTTGCAGCCCACCACTTTCTGCAAGCAGTTGTTGCGCCAGTTGTAAGACGTTGGTACCGTTGGTGCCAACCCGCAACAGGATAGCCAGTAATTCGGCGTCGCTCAACGCTCCTGCCCCCTGGCGGGCCAGCCGCTCTCGTGGTTGATCGTGGATCGGTTGTTCGTGGATTCGTAGTGAGATCATGCATCCCTCGCGCTGAAATGACGGCTCTACTATATATACCGTTGAGAGATGCCAAAAGGTGCGCACGAATTTTACTGGCAGATAATTGTCGGTAGCCGGCGGCTGCGCAGCAGAGCTTCGGTGGTCGAGCCGATCACCAGATCACTTAACGGATCGCGATGACCGTAGCCTCCCATCACCACCAGATCACTGCGGGTCTGCTCGGCAGCATGGATAATCGCTGCCGCCGGTTCACCCCGTTCGAGGATATAACCGGCGGCAATGTTATACCGTTCGAGATAGCGAAATGCCCGTAATCGCACCTGTTCCGCTTCAGCTTTTCCTTCAAGGACAGTGACCACATTGAGTGACAATTGCCAGCGTGCGGCCAGGTACGTGGCCAGGTACAACGCTTCTTCAGCTTTGCGACTACCATCATACGCCAGCAACAGCCGCTCAACATGCTCTACCGCACGCGGCACCGTTAAGACCGGGCGTACCGAGCAGCGGAGAATAGTGCGCAGACCAGACGTCAGCCTGGCCAGTGGCGAGCGTCCGGGTGGGTGATTGACCTGAATCGCTACCAGATCGACCAGGCGTGTACGCTCGCGGATGATTCGGTCGATAGTACCGACGTCAATCGCACACTCGCCGTGGACACCGGCGGCAGCACAGCGTTCGATAAACTCACGGGCCACCGCCTGAGCGGCTGCTGAATTGCGTTGATTGACACTGCGTACCACGTGGATACCGAGCGGTCGTATCGGCTCGCGTTGTGCCCAGGCCAGAATCTGTTCGAGAACCTGCCACCCATCCGGCGTGCCGTTTACCGGCACCAGCACCTCGCGAAAGAGCCAGGATGCCGGATCGAGAGTACGGTTTCGTCGCCAGACACCGGCTGGAACCGCCGGTTCGAGGTTGTCGGGGATCATCCGGTCAAGCAATTGTTCAGCCCGTCCTGGCGCCTCTGTCAGGTCTTCGATTGCCTGGGTGAGGCTAATGTCCCAGCCCAACTGTTTGCTCAGCTCATCGCGGTGATCGCAGAGCCAGAGATAGAGATCGGTGGTGCTGCGCTGGGGAAAATCGCGCAGCAGACCGCGCTCGTGGATCAGTTCGGCTATTGGCCGATAGACCTGATCGTACCAGACGCATGCCGCTTCAGAGAGCGATGGTGTGTGATCGGCTGTCGTGAGTCGCTGCTGAATGTGCTCGATCTGCTGGCGTAATTTATCGTACTGACCGGCAACCGTGACCCGCAAATCACAGCCGGGGCGTAATTCATCGAGGCGGGTCGCTTCGAGAAAATCGGCGTATTCACCGGCAATAATGATCTCTTCCAGAGTCATCGACGGGTCAACTGGCGCTCGTGCCTTCAATGGCACAACATACGCCTGGATGTGATTCATCCCCATCTGACGGGCAACAGAGACGCGGTGATTGCCATCGATAACGAAGTAGGCGTCGCCAATCTGGTAGACTTCAATCGGTGGCCAGCCGTGCAAACTGTCAACGGCTGCCATCACCCGCGACCAGCGTTGCCAGTTATCGTCGCGGCGTGGCAAAAAACTGCGGTTGAAGTCGTGATAACGACCAACACTGCCGACAATCGCATTGAGTGGAATCTCGCGCAGTTGGCGTTCACCGGCCAGTTTTGCGTGTACACGTTGACGCACCTCTTCAAACGGCAACAAATCATCAGACCGGCCTTGCAAACGGGCCAGCAGATGCTCAATATCGGCACGCCAGCGCAAGCGCTGAAAGTCGTGTAATGCCGCAACAATGCGTCCATTGGTTGATTCTTCCATAGCAGGAGATACTATACCATAGAACGTTGCTGGAGCAACCGGGTGCCGCTTATTCAGAACGTAAAAGCTGTGCGGTTGTGCTCCCAGCCGGTCATCCAGGCGCATGCACGCCTGTCAATCGCCAACGACAGTATATCTTGCTCTCAGTCTGCCGGTATCGCAGCGAGAAGTGCTACCGACTATCGTCAGTGCCATTCCGTGCCGGACTGGTTGTCTTGCTCGCTCGTCATGCGCCTATCGCCCAGTATGGAGTGCGGCAGCCACGCTGCCGCGCCAGCCGTGCTCACGATCCGGCGCGTGGCATACCGTTGACCCTGCGGGTTGCAAAGATATTGTAGGTGCTCGTCACGATCATAGCGTCGGTCAGGAATGCGCGTAGACGTTTTGTTGCAATAGGTTCTCGCCTGCGTCCCAGCAGCCACAGCCACCCATGCCGGCGATAGAGAGATTCCTCCACGCAGGCTGGAAGCCCGCGCCACGGGGAGCGCGTGCAGTCTGGCCTAATGCAGCGTGACATGTGGGTAATGCATAGCATTGAAGGAATGAGGGGGAGTGTGCTTCCCATCCTTTGCCGGGCGCTGGGAGCGCGCGCCGGAGGCGCGCATGGTGCCGGTACCAGTGCTGAAGGGAGGAGCCAGGCGCAAGCTCCCGCCCCTGGCGGTATGCACGGACGGCCAGGACAGATGATCGAACCCAACGTCTACCCTATCAGGAAGCCCTCGATCAAACGTCTGCCCTCCCCTCTCCCACCCCCAGGGGCTACGCATTACCCATACCTGGTGTCAATCACGTGCGTATCAGCGGGGATGATCGCTATGGGTGCTGTTGTAGGCGACTGGGCCGGTGGCAGTGCGCCGCTCCAGCCGTGCTATCACGTGCTGGATGGATTGCCGTAGCCGCTCGTCATGCGCGTGTCGCGCAGTTTGGAGTGCGGCAGCCATGCTGCCGCGCCAGCCGTGCTCACGATCCGGCGCGTGGCATACCGTTGACCCTGCGGGTTGCAAAGATATTGTAGGTGCTCGTCACGATCATTGTGTCGGTCAGGAATGCGCGTAGACGTTTTGTTGCAATAGGTTCTCGCCTGCGTCCCAGCAGCCACAGCCACCCATGCCGGCGATAGAGAGATTCCTCCACGCAGGCTGGAAGCCCGCGCCACGGGGAGCGCGTGCAGTCTGGCCTAATGCAGCGTGACATGTGGGTAATGCATAGCATTGAAGGAATGAGGGGGAGTGTGCTTCCCATCCTTTGCCGGGCGCTGGGAGCGCGCGCCGGAGGCGCGCATGGTGCCGGTACCAGTGCTGAAGGGAGGAGCCAGGCGCAAGCTCCCGCCCCTGGCGGTATGCACGGACGGCCAGGACAGATGATCGAACCCAACGTCTACCCTATCAGGAAGCCCTCGATCAAACGTCTGCCCTCCCCTCTCCCACCCCCAGGGGCTACGCATTACCCATACCTGGTGTCAATCACGTGCGTATCAGCGGGGATGATCGCTATGGGTGCTGTTGTAGGCGACTGGGCCGGTGGCAGTGCGCCGCTCCAGCCGTGCTATCACGTGCTGGATGGATTGCCGTAGCCGCTCGTCATGCGCGTGTCGCGCAGTTTGGAGTGCGGCAGCCATGCTGCCGCGCCAGCCGTGCTCACGATCCGGCGCGTGGCATACCGTTGACCCTGCGGGTTGCAAAGATATTGTAGGTGCTCGTCACGATCATTGTGTCGGTCAGGAATGCGCGTAGACGTTTTGTTGCAATAGGTTCTCGCCTGCGTCCCAGCAGCCACAGCCTCCCATGCCGGCGATAGAGAGATTCCTCCACGCAGGCTGGAAGCCCGCGCCACGGGGAGCGCGTGCAGTCTGGCCTAATGCAGCGTGACATGTGGGTAATGCATAGCGGGGAGGTTAGGAGGAGGGTCTCTCCTCCCCCCCAGCGGGGGGAGGAATGGTAATAAGGTGATTCCCCGCTGGGAGGAGGAATTGTAAGGTGATTCCCCCGCCGGGGCGAAGGAACGGCCCGAACCTAATCACCAACCCGCCGTCTGATGCATCAGAACGCTCCAGCGCTGCTTGCCGCTCTCCCCTCGCCCGCTTGCGCGGGCGAGGGGCCGGGGGTGAGGGCGTTCTCCCACCCCCAGCGGCTTATGCTATACTATATCATGTCACATTTCATATCGAAGCAGCCAATGCGCAACCGGCGGCGGGTAGCAGTCTGCTGCGTACCACCATCCGACCCAGGCACCATCACACCTGCCAGGAGCACGACCGATGAGCACGCCATCACCTTCGCCAGCCAATTCTGCACCGGGTGGTGAACGTTCAATACAGATTAAGGGTAATGTCACACAGAGCACCCTGATTACCGGTGACAACGTACAGATATTTCAGCGCTCACTGCCGGAACCGGTACGAACCGTATTCGAGGACTTCATCACCTATTACACCGATGATGTGTTTGGTGGTCGCGAGGCGGAACTCAACGCCCTCGATGCTGTCTTGCATGACCCCAACCCCTACACCCTGCTGGTCGCGCCGACCGGGCGCGGCAAGAGCGCCCTGCTGGTGCGCTGGGTGGCCCGCCTCTTGCAGCAGGGCGACTGGCGAGTGATCTTTGTTCCGATCAGTATCCGCTTCCAGACTAACAAAGAACAACTGGTGCTGCATACGCTGGCTTACAGCCTGGCCGACCTGCACGACGACCTGGCCCAGTTCCAGCAGTACGACCGCTCATCGCCCGATGCGCTGCGGGCATTGATCAAAGATTATCTGAGGCGCCCCTTGCCCGACGGAGTACGCTGCCTGCTGGTGATTGATGGTCTGGATGAAACGGTGGGCTGGGAGGTGAGAACGCTGTTGGTCATCCCGGCGAATAGCAGGCTAAAAGTGGTGGCGTCAGCCCGCCAACGCGCCGACCGTGGCTACGATGCGTGGCGTGAACATTTGGGCTGGCACGTTCACCGTTGTCGGCACTTCCCCCTTGCCACGCTCAACCGTGCTGCGCTGACCGACCTGCTGCGGGCGCAGGGAGAGCCATTCGCAACTCGGGCCGCCGACCCGGCGTTCATCACCCAGTTCGAGCGGGTCAGTGAGGGCGACCCGCTCGAACTGCAATCTGTTGATCAAAGCCCTGCGCGCCGGCACACTGACCCCTGAGAACCTGAGCCGTCGCCCGCCGGGGCTGAGCGCCTTTCTCCGCGAGTGGGTCGAGAAGCTACGCCGTCAGCGTCAGCAGAGCCAGGCCATCCGTGAGTTGCTGGCGCTGTGTGCGATTGCCTATGGGCCGTTGAGCAGTGACGACCTGGCAGCGCTGGCACCGACGGTTTTCACCGACCAGAGCACCATCGTTGATGCAGTATACAGCGATGAGGTGGCGCGGTTCATTATCACCGTCGGCGATCACAGCTACGTGTTTAGCCACCAGCGCTTGCGCGAGGTGTTTCTGGAAGAGATTTATCCGCCTGCCGAACGCGAGCGGCTGCACCGGCGACTGGTCGAATACGGCAGGGCCTGGTGGGCGAACCGCCAGCAATCACTCCCGACCTATCTGCGCCAGTTCTGGCTGGAGCACTGCGCAGCGCTGGGGGAATGGGCGCTGAACCGCGAGGTGGTGAGCGCGATAGTGCCGACCGCCGACGGGCGGGGCGTGGAGCAGCCCTGGCAGGTGGCGCGCTACGCCGCCGAGGGCAGCGACAGCGGCTACCTGGGTGACCTCGACCGCTTATGGCGGTGGGCGGAGGAGCGACGGGACTGGGGGCTGGCGCTGCGTTGCGCCGTGATTGCAGCCAGCCTGCGCAGCCGGAGCGGCAACCTGCCGCCGGCATTGCTGGTGGCGCTGGTGCAGGTGGGAACGCTGGCGGGCAGATGGAGCGCAGCGGCGGCACTGGAGCACATTGCCCACATGCCCGGCAGTGCGCGACAGGCCGACTGCATTGAGGCACTGCTTGAAGCCGGGGTGGAGCTACCGTGGGAACGAGCGCTGGAGGTGGCGCGGGCGATAGGGGGTTCAGGGGCACGGGCGCAGGCGCTGGCCTATCTCGCCCCCCACCTGCCGCCGGCGCTGCTGCCCGAGGCCCTCGCCGCCGCCCGTGAGATTGAGGACGCCGCTGACCGGGCAACAGCGCTGGCCGCCCTCGCCCCCCACCTGCCGCCGGCGCTGCTGCCCGAGGCCCTCGCCGCCGCCCGGACGATTGAGCGTGAATATTGGCGCAGCCAGACGCTGGCCGCCCTCGCCCCCCACCTGCCGCCGGCGCTGCTGCCCGAGGCCCTCGCCGCCGCCCGTGAGATTGCCGATGGGGTGTGGCGCAGCAACGCGCTGGCCGCCCTCGCCCCCCACCTGCCGCCGCCGCTGCTGCCCGAGGCCCTCGCCGCCGCCCGTGAGATTGC